>CABEAH010000012.1_pt1 | contig 27984 bp, 25 predicted proteins | sample 3132331 | NCBI WGS metagenome assembly CABEAH01 (sample SAMEA5534343, study PRJEB31848) | metagenome | biome: tundra; feature: field; material: soil | place: USA | collected 2013-05 | depth 0.45 m | reverse complement strand
TCGCAGAGGTCACCCGCGCCGCTTCATCCACCGACATGAAATCGGCGAGGAGGGTCCTCACCGTCTGCGGACGCGGCGTCAGCTTGACCGTGATGTCGAGCGCGAGGCCGAAGCAACCCTCCGACCCGATGAATGCCCCGCGCAGGTCGTACCCGTCCCGCTCACCAACGCTGCTTCCAAGCTCGACGACATCGCCACTGGGCAGGAGCACCGTAATCGCCAGAACGTGGTTGAGAGTGACTCCGTACTTGAGGCAGTGCGGGCCTCCTGCATTCTCAGCGACGTTGCCACCGATCGTGCACGCGGCTTCGCTCGACGGGTCGGGCGCGTAAAGAAGACCATGGGGTGCGATGTGTTTGTTGAGGCGGAGATTGACCACTCCAGGCTCGACTGTGGCGCGCCGGTTCTCGACGTCCAGCGAGATGATCTGCTTGAGCCTGTGAAGCCCGATGACGATGATATCATCGGCGAGCGCGCCGCCCGACAATCCCGTGCCCGCCCCGCGGGGAACGAAGGGAAGTCCTTCCTGCGCCAGAAGTCGTACGACCGCGATCGTCTCGTCCCGATTTGCCGGAAAGACCGCAAGCTTTGGCTGCCGCCGGTAGCCGGGAAGTCCGTCGGAGTTGTAGACCAACAGCTCGCTCGGCCGGTTCAGGACGTACCGCTCGCCGACGATGCCGGCCAGACGGTCTGCAACCAATGGCTGCCGCATGCGGGAAATCTAGCTATTCATCCGCTTCTGGCGGCGGGACCACGAGACGCAGCGCGTCGCGCTCGATGCGATAGTCGAGTGGAGTGTCCATCCCCGTCAGCTCGCCATCGACCGCGACTGTCGTTGACGGACGATGAAGATCCACTCGGCACCGGTCCACGATGAAGCTTTCGAACTGAGGCAATCGGGCCGCCTGCCGCGTCCCTCTCGCAATGCCGGCGAGGGCGATGGCAAAAAGCCGCGCGGGCTTTCGCCCTTCGACGATCATCACGTGGAGGCCGCGCTTGCCATTCACCTTTCTGCTGCCGAGTGTCGGCATCTGCAGTTCGCGCTCTCCGACGCCTATGAACACCATCGACGTGCGGTAAGACTTCTTCGTGCCCTCAACCTCCAGCTCGACACTGAAGGCCCGGAGCGACGAGAACATTCTCACCAGCGCCAGAAAGCTTGCCAATGTGTAGCCGAATCTCTTTTCGAATCGCTCGCGCACCCGGACGAAGGTGACGTAGGCGCCGATCGAGCTGGTATTCAGAAAGACGCGGTCGCCGACGTATCCGATGTCGGCGCCGACGGTGTTGCCACTTCCGGCGACCAGGGCGGCGTCGCCCAGATCTGTCGGAATTCCGTGATCTTTGGCGAAGTGGTTGAGCGTTCCGCCCGGAAGAATCGCGAGCTCGATCTGCGTGCGCGCGACGAGAGCAGCCGCGGTTGCGATGGTGCCGTCACCGCCGGCCACGAGAATTCGCTTCGCTCCGCCGTCGATTGCCTTCCGGAGACACGCCTCCATCTCACTCGGCTGGACTTCCTCCAGCTCGAAACCGGCTGTAGCGAGTGCGTCGCGGGCGCTCGCGGCGTTACCGCACGCCGCATTCAGAAAGGCCTTTGCCAAGGAACGATTTGCTGAAGATGGAGCCGTCATTCGGGGATCCTGCCGGTGGGAGGCGACGCGGGCAATCGTTGAATACAAAAAGGACGCCGGCTCAACTTTGGCCGGCGTCCCTGTTCAAATCGTGACCCGCGGGGCGGCTCGCTCACGCCGCACGATCAGGACAGTCTAGCTCCAGAATCCAGCCAGTGCCGATCCATCAGGCGATTCGCGCAGCTTCTCGAAGGCGCGCTCGCGAATCTGACGAATGCGCTCCCGCGTAACGCCCATCAACGCGCCGATCTTCTCGAGCGTCATCGCATCCGAGCCCTGCTCGAGACCGTAATACAGGTGCAGAATCTTGCGCTCACGGGGCGTCAGGTACTTCCGGAAAACGCGGTCGATGAACTCACGCATCAGATGGAAGTCCGTGACATCCTCGATCTCCCCTCCATCGACGCCGGCGAAACGCTCGCCCAGGGTACAAGCCTCGCGATCCGACCGATCGATCGGCGCATCGAGAGAGATTTCGGTTGCCGACATCTGCTTGGCCGAGCGAACCGCATCGGGGGTTTCCTCGAGCAGACGGCCAATTTCATTGTCGGTGGGGTCGCGCTTGAGAACCTGGGAGAGCACCGTTTGCGCGCGGGCGAGCTTGATGAGCTGCGAGTTCTGGTTCAGCGGGATCCGGACGCTGCGAGTTTGCTCTGCCAGCGCCTTCAGAACCGCCTGGCGAACCCACCACACTGCGTAGGAGATGAACTTGACGCCCTGATCCGGGTCGAACTTGCGAACCGCCTTCAGCAGGCCCTCGTTGCCGATCGCGACGAGCTCACCGAGGTCCAGTCCGTGACCCTGATACTTCTTTACGTAAGAAATGACGAATCGAAGGTTGGCCGTGACCAACCGCTCTGCCGCCTTTTCGTCCCCTCCCTGCGCCCGGCGGGCGAGGCGACGCTCTTCTTCGGCGTCGGTAATGAGGGGAAGCTTTTGTATGTCCTGAAGGTATTGGTCGAAAGCCGTGGAGGGGGAGGAACGGAAGAAGCCTTTGGATCTACTCTCGCCCGTTGTCTGCATATGCCCCTTTTTTGTCGGCAAAATCGTTCGGCGAGCCGGCGGCTCGCGCTTTGACCTGCTGAACCGGCACGTTAACTACACGCGTATGTCAGCGTCAACAGCCACGTTTCATGCCACAGGGGGGACGGGCGGATCTTTGGGTTTCGTTCGGGTTGTCGCCATCAATATCCCGAGTCCGATCAGAATTACTGTCCCGACCAGGATCCAGGTACTCGGCCCGATGAGGAGATAGGCTGCGATCGCCAAGCCTATGATGAGAACGAAGAATCCGATCAGGTAGGTGCTGAACGAGGACATGTGGTGGTCTCGGTTTGGGTTTCCGAGGCTGCAGTCGAGCAATTGTAAGGCCAGCCGTGGGCAGAAAAAACCCGCCTGCTATCGCTTGGCGAGTCCGTCCCAGCGAACCGGGGTCAGAGAATCGTTCGGGATCTGCTCGACCTCCCTCGCAACGAGAATTGCGCTGCCCCAGTGGCGGCCAAAGCGTGCCGCTTCCTTGCAGTCCGGATTCCAGATGTCGAGCGTGGCGCCGAGCACATTGCCGCCAGTGTCGTCGACGAGGTAGCGGCCAAGGTATTCCTTGTCGAGAAATATCTCGACGTATCGGGCGAGCGGAAATATCCGCGGGTCTGCCGCTACGATCCCGTGACGGGTCTGACGTCCACGGCGCGTCTCACCCTGCACGCAGTACTGTGTGAGCGAAACCGGGATCCGCACGCCAGCCTCGGCGCGCGTGAACTTCGAGGGAATGAGCGGGATGATTCCCTTTTTCATCTTGATCGCTTCGTGCGCGGTGGCGTGTATGGCGCGAGCTGCACCTGGAATGGACTTGAGCCCGCCGGCCACCGGCTTGCTGGCAGCTTTCGTGACCTTTGCCACTTTGACTGCGGCCGACGGAAGCGACCTCGCTACGTTCGCGACCGTCTCGGGGGCGGGCTCGGACAGCATGCCCGCTAATTCGTGCGCGCTTTCGATCGCCAGAAGGGTTTCAGGCGGAAGATAGGGAATCGGGGCCGCGAGCAGCGCGGGCTCCAGTGAAGCGGACAAGGATGGGAGTGCGACGGCGCCGGTACCGACGAGCGCGATGGCAAGAGTCAGCGCGGCGATTGCGCGAAGGATTTCACCGCGTTTGAGCAGCGAGCTTTCGTTCGCACCCTCGAGTGCACGGTCGCGCCGAGAGATCCCCTTTTTTTTCCTCATGCGAGTACCTCCCGAAGCTGGTCGTCATCGACCGAAACAGTCCATCCCGTGTCCGCTCCCGCCATCGCCCCGATTCTGAGCGGGAGCGAGAACCTTATCCTTCCTGACCGTCCCTTCTTGTCCGACCGCATGGCGTCGAGGATGGCGCCCTTGTCGCAATTGGGGGGAAGTGCCGTCGGGAGGCCGGCCAGTTGAAGGATTCGGGTGATCCTTCCCGCGGTTCCGGTCTCTGCCAGCCCCATCTCCTCGGCGAGGGTACTCTCCAGCGACATCCCTATTGCAACGGCTTCACCGTGGAGCAGTGAATAGCCGGTGGCTGACTCGACAGCGTGGCCGATCGTGTGGCCGAAATTTAGAATCTTCCGAAGTCCACTCTCACGCTCATCGCGCGAAACGATATCGGCTTTGATCTCTGCGCTATGGACGATGAGAGATCGCATCCTGTCACTCTTTGAGCCCCCGGTAGATCGGAGCTCAGGCAGGCTCTGGCCGACCGCCTCAAAATAAGCTTCGTCCGCGATTGCGCCATGTTTTATTGCCTCTGCAAATCCCGAGCAAAGCTCCCTAAGTGGAAGTGTAATAAGGACTTGAGGGTCAATTAGCACCCCCTTCGGATGGTGGAAAGCGCCCACCAGATTCTTCCCCGCGGGGGTGTCGATAGCGGTTTTTCCACCGATTGAGGCGTCGATCATGGCGAGCAGGGTGGTCGGAATTTGGACTACCGGAATTCCACGCATGAAAGTCGCGGCGACGAAACCCGCGAGATCGCCGACCACCCCCCCTCCCAACGCTATGATCGCCGAGTCCCTTCCATGGCCGGCGGCGAGCATCTGGTCGGTGAGGCGCCCCCACATTTCCCTGGTCTTGCTCGACTCGCCGGCCGGGATGGTAAGGACATCAATGGTATCCGGCTCGAACTGGGCACTGATCGGAGCAGCGTAAAGTGGCCGGACGTTCGAGTCGGTGACGACCGCGTAGCGGTGGGCAGGCGCGAGCTGGCGGATCAGTGCGCCAGATTTGGGAAGGAGGCCGGGCTCCACCCGGATGGTGGTGCCCGCGAGCTGGATCTCGCGGACTACCAGGTTACCTCGCCCGCTCCGGCGCGGACATTCGCCACTCTGGCCAGCATGAAGAGGAGGTCCGAGAGCCGGTTGAGGTAGATGACTACGAGCGGGGGAATCTCGACCTCGCGCTGAAGGCTTACTACGCGTCGCTCGGCGCGTCTGCAGACGGTGCGCGCGAGGTGGAGGACCGCTGCTTTCTGGCTTCCACCCGGGATGATGAAGGAGCGCAAAGGCTCGAGCTCCCGTTCGCAGTCGTCGATGGCTCGCTCGAGGTCCGAGATACGCCGCTCATCGATGCTCGCCTTGGTCAGATGCTGCTGCATCTTCTCGCGGTTCGGCGTGGCGAGGAGAGCGCCGATGCTGAACAGGTCGCGCTGCATCGGGACGAGGATCTCGTCGATGCGGGGCATAGGGTCCGCGGCGCGGGCGAGGCCGAGGACGGCGTTGAGCTCGTCGACATCGCCGTACGCTTCGACGCGTGGGTCGTCCTTCTGGACGCGTGCCCCGCCGAAGAGCCCGGTGTCGCCCGCGTCGCCGGTTTTTGTGTAGATCTTCATCGGCTCGAAATGTAACGCTCGGAGTTCGGCTGGGCCGCAGACGCGGAGTAGGGGTATACTGACGGGTTTCCAACGGCCTGAGACGATGAGACTACCCGACGATGAAGAGAAGCTCGAGTCAGCAGACTTTCCGCTTGGAGATGGGACGGCCGATACCGGAGCGACGGTCTACTGCCCCTACTGTAATGAGACGGTGGAGATCACGCTCGAGGAGTAAGACCCCGGCCTTCTATATATTTCGCGCCACACACATGATCCACGACATCACGGACATTACGATCATCGGCGGCGGCCCCACCGGGCTGTTCGCCCAGTTCTACGCGGGCATGCGTGGCGCCACGGCGCAGATCGTCGATGCCTTGCCGCAGCTCGGCGGCCAGCTCACCGCGCTTTACCCCGAGAAATACGTTTTCGATGTGGCGGGATTCTCGAAAATTCTGGCGAAGGATCTGGTCAAAGCGCTGGTCGATCAGGCGGCGCAGTTCAGCGGCGCCTCGCACCTCAATCAAAACGTCACTGCCCTCGAGCGCGCGGACGACCACTTCGTGCTCGTCACGGAGAAAGACCGCTTTCCGACGCGGTCTATAGTGATCGCGGCGGGAATTGGCGCCTTTTCACCGCGTCGGCTTCCGCAGGCCTGCGCTGAGCCCTGGTATGGGCGCGGTATCTATGACCGCGTCTCGAATCCTGAAGAATTCCGCGATCAGAGCATCGTCATCATCGGCGGCGGCGACTCGGCGTTCGACTGGGCGCAGCAGCTGCGCGGTCGCGCGAAGGCGGTGACGCTCGTCCACCGAAGCGACAAGTACCGCGCGCACGGCGCGACAGTCGCCGACGTGGTGGCCGCCGCGACGACTGGACAGACGACGCTTCTTCCCTTCCACGAGCTGCACGACGTCCGCTCGGATAGCGGCCGGCTCATCGGCGTCACTCTTCGCGATGTGAAGACGAAGACTACCCGTGACGTGGACGCGGATTCAGTCCTCCTGATGCTGGGCTTCCACAGCGACATCGGTGCGCTTGCGGAGTGGGGCCTCAACTGCGAGAAGGACGAGATAGTTGTGAACAGCATGATGGAGGCGGGGCGGCCCGGCGTCTACGCGGCGGGAGACATCACGACCTATCCGGGAAAGCTCAAGCTGATCGCGACCGGTTTCGGGGAAGCGGCGACTGCCGTGAATCAGGCAGTGCACTGGATCTATCCCGAGAAAAAGGTCACCCCGGGGCACAGCTCCAACATGGCGATCTTCGGCCAGACGGACGACTGAGCCGACTCAGTCCAGCAGGGCGACAGACTCCAATCGACGAGGCAGAATGGCGGTTGATCCGGGCAAGCGGAAAAAAGCTCCGCTTCACTATCATCTGATCGGAATCGGCGGGACGGCGATGGCGTCACTCGCTGGTTTGCTCAAGGCCGCCGGGCACGAGGTGACCGGTTCGGACGAAAACGTTTACCCACCGATGTCGACCGAGCTTCAGCAGATGGGGATCTCCTACAACCAGGGCTATCGCCCGGAGAATCTCGCGACGCGCCCCGACATCGTCATCGTGGGCAACGCGATCTCGCGAGGCAATCCCGAGCTCGAAGCGGTGCTGGTCAACAAGCTTCGTTATACGTCGGCGGCAGCGACCATCAAGGAAGAGTTCATCTGGGGACGCCATTCGCTCGCGGTGGCGGGAACTCACGGCAAGACGACCACGACATCGCTGCTCGCGTGGGTGCTGGAGTCGGCCGGATTCAACCCGAGCTTTCTGATTGGAGGCGTGGCGGAGAATTTCGGCACGTCCTACCGGCTCACGGACTCGAGGTACTTCGTGATCGAGGCGGACGAGTACGATACCGCCTATTTCGACAAGGGTCCGAAGATGTGGCACTACCTCCCGGACACGGCGATCGTCAACAACATCGAGTTCGATCACGCCGATATCTATCGCGACGAGGAAGCGTACCGGTTTGCGTTCGCGCGGTTCATCAATCTGATCCCGAAGAATGGCGTGCTGATCGCCGGATGGGATTCGCCGATCGTGCGTGATCTCGCACCCCGCTCCTTTGCGCTGGTGGAGTCCTTCGCGTTTGGGTTCGATGACAAGGTGCCCGCTGGACAGAAACACTGGCACGCACGGGATGTCGAGTTCAGCGAGAGCGGCACGATGTTTCGCGTCTTTCGCTCCGATGAGGAGTGGGGGAAGATAGACACTCCGCTCGCGGGCGCGTTCAACGTGCGGAATGTACTGGCGGTAATCGCCGCGGCAGAGGCGATCGGAGCCGATCGGGATGGTGTGCGGGAGGGTCTTCGCACCTTTCTCAGCGTGAAGCGGCGCATGGAAGTGCGCGGAGAGGTGCGCGGCGTCGCGGTGATCGACGACTTTGCGCACCATCCCACCGCAGTGCGCGAGACGATCGACGCGATTCGGCAGAAGTATCCGGGCCGCCGGATTGTCGCCGTGTTCGAGCCGAGGAGCTACACGGCACAGCGGCGCGAATTTCAGGGCGATTACGTGAAGGCGTTCGGAAACGCCGACGAGATCATTTTTGCAGGGCTCTTCCACCCGGAGCGTTACACTACAGCCACAGCGATCGATCTGGACGAAATGGTGAGAAGCTGGGAATCTTCGGGTAAGGCGGCAAAGCACCTTCAGGATGCCGACGCGATCGTGCGCGATCTGGTGCCGCGGCTGAAGGAGAGAGATGTGGTGCTCGTCATGTCCAATGGCGGATTTGGCGGGATACATCAGAAGCTGCTGGATGCGCTCGCCGGCCGACCCGGCTGACGCGCGCGATGCGGCCTCCGCCTTGAGCGTGTAGGCTAGCGTGCGTGCTGGCGGGAGCGAGCGCCGTTGGACCGCTTCGCCGTCCGGTGCGGCCGCTCCCACTCGCGGAGATGATCGAGCAGGTAGTCGAGCGTGAAGACGTGGCGTGAGTTGTCAGCCTCCCGCCGGAATATCACTCGCGACCAGCCGCGCATTCCCGTTGGCGTGTACCACTCACCGTCCATGTGCAGTTTCTGGCCCGAGATGGCGTGGATGAGCACCCGCTCATACTGCGAGCGGGGAAGAATCCGCTCGGGAAAGAGATTCTCCCAGGTACACAACCTTCCGACGTCCTCATAACCCGCCGGACGATCATCGAGATCGAGCAGCGATGGCGCTCGTCCTCGTGTCACCGCGCCGATGAGTCGCAGCGTGAACGGATCTGAAAACCGACGGATGTGGGGCCAGAAATGACGTGTGATCCGGCCGGCCATCTCCCTGAGGGAGAGATCGCGCCCGTCAGTCGTGGTCCAGGTCGCGCCGTCAATGTCGGCCGCAAACGGATTCTCAGGATAGCAATCGAAGCGCGCAAGCCAGCCCTTGCGGGACGTGTGCGGCATCGGCGTGAAGCCGCGGATGACGGGAATGTCAGTCTCTTCCAGAGCACTCAGCTGAAAGCTCGGCCAAGTCATCACCGCGCGGACGATTCCAACGATCAGTGTCGCGGTCGCGATCATGAGCGGTGCATCGGGCGTGAAGTCGGCGGTGACCTCTATCCTGTCTCCCCGCGGACGAACGCCAATTCCCGTGGAGCGCCTGTTGGCCGCAAGCAGCATTACGGGGATCGGCAGAATGTGCGTGAGGAGGTACGCGAGTTGCTCGACCGTTCTCGTCGCGCCCTGTTCGGCCCGTAGCAGCTCGAAGGAGATGTTATAGTGAGTGCTGAAGCCGGCGAGCTGGACATCGGCATCGTGCGCCTGCTCCCACGCGTCCAGCTCCTGTCGAACAAAAAGGATTGCCTCCCAGAGTGATCGGCCCGCGCGCGCCGCACATCCGCGCTCGATCTCGATTACGGGGGTCGCGACCTCGATGACTCCGGTGTCGAAGTAGACCGCACCTCCGGTGGGCAGGTGATAGGATCTGCCCTTCCGATGCATCATCTTCTCCCTGATGATGTTCCGCGGGCTCCCGAAGATGTTCTCGGGCTTTACCTGCACTCCGTCCATCACCACCGCGAACTCGGCTTCCATTCCGATCGCGGCGAGCTGGATTCGCTCGGAGGTGGATGACTTGTTCTCTGGTCCCTTCTTTTTCTTCAGCTGCGTCATTCTGTGGTCCTACCCCGAAGTCCTTCTTTCATTCGTCAAGGCGACGACCGCATCAGCTTTGTACGTCCCGTGGAATGGAGAGCACATAGCCCAGGTCGAGGTGGAGGTGGTCTTCCGCAAAACCGCTGGGCTGTCCATATGGCCGCGTCCAAATACCAGGTAACGTCTCGCGCGCGATCAGGCTGAACCGCTCGATTGCGCTCCGATTATCCAGATAGGTGTCGCCGATCCTGTATATGTTCGCGGCGGTACCCCAGGCGTGCGGAGTGGCGTTCTTGGAAAATCGGTGCGAGGGAGACCTGTATCCGCCGTTCGCGGAGATATGGACTAACGTCCCGATCGCCTCCCGGAACCTCTCCAGGCACACTGCAAGAAGGGTGATTGCGCATGGAACGTACCGGGGGAACGTCCTGAGTGGCGGAGCTTCCCTCACATCGACCTGGATGAACTCCCAGAGCAGGAAATGAGACGCTAACTCCACCTTCATCGCCGCATCCCAGGATGGGATCTCGTAGAAATAGCGGGGGAGCTGGCGGGATCGCCCGGTCGCGTCCTTCCACTCCTCCCCTGGCCTCAGCGCTTTCCGGTAGTCTGGCGCCAGGGTGAGGGCGTCTACCACCCGGAGCGGGAAGTTCGGTGACTCACTCATCGCGCGGGGCTCTGCGTGAGGAATTCGTACACGGCATGCGAGATCGTGGCGATCGTCTTCGACCGGCCCGATCCGGTGGGATCCCATTCAGTCAGCACGACGAGCCCGTACGGCTTCCGCTTGGGCAGATAGACCACGGCCGCATCGTGCGCCACAGTCGAGATCTCACCGGTTTTGTGCGCGACACGCGCTCCCTTGGGCAAGCGTGCCGGAATTCCATGATTGAACTCCTGCGCGTGGAGTATGTCCATCATCCGACGCGAGAGCGCGGGTGAGAAGGCCTTTCCTTCGGCGAGGAGGACCAGAATGCGGAGCAGTCCGTCGGCGGTTACCGTGTTGTTGATGTGCTTGTCGAACGCGAGCTCATCCTCGACGCAGCGGCGAAGCTCAATGCCGTCCTCGACATCCAGCTCGCGCAGCGTCTCAGTGACCGCTTCGGGCCCGATGACGCCCAGGAGCAGGTTAGTCGCGAGGTTGCTGCTGGTGGTGATCATGTGATATGCGAGCTCATCCACGCGCATCATCTTCCCGATGGCGTTGTGAACCGCGGAATTCGCGTCGCGTCCCGCCTCGACTCGGAAGGGAACCTGCTCGACGACGCTGAGAAAACGATTTCGCACATGGACGCGGGAGTGCGGCAACAGCTCGCCCCGGTCGATCGCGGCGAAGACGCCGAGGAGGACCGGTATCTTGATGGTGCTGGCTGCGTGGAACCAGCGCTCGGCGTTGTAGTGGAGCTCGAATCCCGTCTCAGCGTCGTGGAGGGCGACCGCCACCGCTTTCGCGCCGGAGTCCTTCTCGATCGTCTCGATCTCTTCCCGCAGCGCACGCTCGCGCGCCGCGCCGCTCTGCTGCTTCTTCATCGCGGAGCCTACGAGTACGCTACACGCGGATCCGCTTTGGCGTAGGCGAGATCGGTGATGAGATTGACGAGGACGAAGACGACGCTCAGGAAGAGCACGGAGCCCTGGATGGCGGGGAGATCGCGCCGGGTGATGGCGTTCACCACATACCGGCCGATCCCGGGCCAGCTGAAGATCGTCTCGGTGAGAATGCTTCCTGTGAGGTAGTACCCGAAATCCAGTCCGAGCACAGTGATGATCGGGATGAGCGCGTTACGGAGAGCATGTCTCACGATCACCACACGCTCCTTCAGTCCTTTCGCTCTCGCCGTGCGCACATAGTCACTCCCCAGCACATCGAGCATTGCGGACCTCGAGATGCGGGCGAGAAACGCGATGGAACGAGAGCCGAGCGCGAAGGCGGGGAGAATCAGATACTTGATCCCTCCGTAACCCGATGGAGGGAGCCACTTGAGCAGCACCGCGAATATCAGGATGAGAATCAGTCCCACCCAGTAAACGGGGAAGGAGATTCCGAGATAGGCGACGCCCAGTCCGAGCCGATCAAGCCATCCGCCGGGGTTACGGGAGCTCAGGACGCCCAGCGTGATACCGAGCAGCGAGGCAAGCAGCATGGCGGATCCCGCGAGGAGGAGCGTCTTGGGAAAGTGCTCGCGGATGTCCTTGATGATCGGTCTCTGCGTGATGTAGGAGTTGCCGAAATCTCCACGCAGCACTCCTCCGGTGTAGTGCATGAACTGATTGAGGAGCGGCTCATCGAGGCGCATCTCCTTTCTCAGTCGCGCGATCGTTGCGGCATCCGCTCTCTCTCCGACCATCTCTTGCACCGGATCGCCCGGCGCTACGTAGAGGAGCAGAAAGACGACCACCAGCACCCCGAAGAGCGTGGGGATCGAGAGCGCGAGACGACGGACGATGAATGCGAACAACTTCTATCTCTGAATCGTCACATCGGTCCAGCGCTGTCCGCTGAATACTGCCGGAACCTCGAAGCCCTTGACCCAGGGCTGTACGGCAGTGGCTTCCGTGTAGAAGAAGAGGAAGATCATCGGTGCGTCGTTGAACGCGATCTGGTCCGCCTGAACGTAGAGCTCGTTTCGCTTCGCTTCATCCTGCTCACGGTGCGAGGCATCGACGAGTCTGTCGAACGCGGGATTGGAGTAGAACGAAACGTTTCCTCCGACTCCCCTGTTCTTGCTGTGCAGCAGGGGGTAGAGGAAGTTCTCGGCGTCGGGGTAATCCGCCCACCACTCCTTAAGGGCGAGGTCCGTCTCTCCCTTTCTGGCGGCTTCGCGCATGGACGATGCATCGCGCTGCACGAGCTTCACGCGGATTCCCGCCTCGGCGAGGTTGGCCTGAATCGTCTGAGCGATGCGCGGCGACGGGGGAGTCTGGGATGTCCAGAGCTCGAGGTCGATACCGTTGGCGTGTCCGGCCTCGGCGAGAAGTTGTTTTGCCTTGTTGATGTCGTGCGCGAAACCCTTGCGGGTGGTATCGGCGCCGCCAAGTGCGGGGGGAATCACACCAGCGGCGGCGCTGCCCCGTCCGCCCAGAACCTGTTGAAGCATGGTGTTGACATCCACCGCATAGTTGAGCGCCTGCCGCACACGCACATCTTTGAGAGCCCCGCGCGTGGTGTTAATGCCGAGGTACCAGAACCGTAGTGCAGGCGCTGTCTTGAGGAGTGCCTTCTTCGCGGGATCGTCTTCCCAGCTTCGCGTCTCCTGTTCGGGAACGGTCAGCACATCGACATTGCCCGCCTCGAACTCCGCGGTCGCGGTGCTCGGCTCGGGAATGATCCGGGCCATGAGAGAATCCATTTTGGGTGGCCCGTCGAAGTAGTCGGGGTTCCTGGCGAAGCGGAGATAATCGTCGTGCTTCCATTCGACGAACTTCCAGGGTCCGGTTCCGATCGGCTTCTGTCCGAAAGCTGGGCCGGGATTGTCGGGAACGATCGACGCAACGGGCATTGCGAGCAATTTCGGAAAGATCGCGAGCGGCTCCTTGAGCGCGATGACGACTGTGGAATCGTCGGCTATGCGCATGCCGGCTATGCTCTTTGTCTTGCCGGCGGCATAGTCTTCGGCTCCTCTGATCGGATAGAGCGGCCACCCTCGTCCGCCCTTGGTCGCCGGGTCGAGCACGCGCTCGAAACTGGCGAGCACCTGATTCGCCGTGAAGGGGCGGCCGTCGTGAAACTTCACTCCCTTCCGCAGGTGAAAGGTGTAGTTGATTCCGTCGGAGCTCACATCCCATGAGCTCGCGAGGCCCGGCACGACGCGGGCGTCAGGCGTGAAGCGTGTGAGTCCATCGAACAGATACGCAACGGCGCGTCCGGTGGGCACATCGGTCGAAAGCGCGGGATCGAGCGATCTCGGATCGTAGGTATCGCGCGAGTCGATGAGAGTGTGGCGGTCCGGAGCGGACTCGCCACCGCCACCGCAGGCGAGAATCGCGGGTAAAAAGAGGAGAAGAAGTCGCCGCATACGAATGCTCAGCCGGTTGACATTAAGGGGCAAACCACGAGAACTTTCGCGCACCATACAAACAGGCCGCATCGTGAGCACAGAATACTATTATCGCCGCCAACTTGGCGCCAAGGACATGCTCCCAGCAATTGGCATCGGCGTCGCTGCCGGTTTGGCCGGATTCTACCTTGTGCAACTCTTAATCCAGCGGACGCCCCTTGTCCTGCAGGGCGAATTCGCTCGCGATCCGACCACGCCGCCCAAGCGAATGCTGGGCGACAGGACCGAGCCGGAAACAGAGACGCACTATGGCCGAGAGCTGCCGCCCGGCCAGCCGCCAGCCGCCCGCGCGTTCAACGGGTGAGCCCGAAGCGCCGAGTACGGCTCGGGATCTACACCGCACTCGCGTTTCTCGCAGCGTCAATCGGTGGCAAGAGCGCCAGTGCCCAGGACATCGGCTGTGACCGGGGCGATCTGGAAGTGCTCAGCCTCGTGTTCGAGGGGAATCAGGTCTTTTCCGATGCGGGCCTCGCAAAGACGATAGTCACCACGCCATCGGCATGGGCGAGGCGTATCCTGAGGCTGCCCTTTACAGTCAAGCATTGTCTGGACAGAACGGAGCTCCAGAACGACCGGGCGCGGCTGATAATCTTTTACCGCCGTCGGGGGTATCCCAGAGTGACGGTGGACACGGTGGTGAAGCTGTTGGGGCCGCGCGCAGTCGAGGTCAGGTTCAAGATCGACGAAGGCCCCGCAATCATCATCCAGTCTTTCGTGCTGCGCGGGCTCGATTCCGTCGCGGAGAAGGCGCGAATCACCCGCGATCTGCCGGTCCGCGAGGGCGGGAGGTTCGACCGCTACGCGATCGCCGCCGCCGGCGACTCGATCGGCCAGCGCCTGCACAACAATGGATATCCACGGGCTGATGTCGTCAACAGTTTTGTCGTGAGCGACAGCACGCTCGTGGCGTGGGATACACTTACCGTAACGACGGGCCCGAGAACGAAGGTTGGAGCAATCAGGATCGAAGTGACACCCCTGGAGGGGAAGGAGCAGCAGATACCGACCAGTGTCGTGCGCCGCATCATGGGCCTCGATTCGGGGCGGCTCTATCGCGAGGGAGAGCTGGTGGACGTGCAGCGCTCGCTGTATCAGACACAGGCGTACCAGCACGTGTCGATTGCGCCGGACAGCGCGAGCAGTCCAACCGACTCGGTCGTGACTCTCATCGCGAGCCTCGCGGAGGCGGCGATGCATTCCGCGCGCGTCGGCGTCGGTTATGGAACGCTCGATTGCTTCCGCGTGACTGGAGAGCTCACCGACTACAACTTCGGCAAGGGTGCGCGGAGGCTCGACCTGAGCGCGCGCGTTTCGAAGATCGGGGTCGGAGATCCATCGAGCGGATCGTCCGGGTTCTGTCCCGCCGCGAGGAAGGATTTTTTTAGTCAGTACCGCAACTACTATCTGGGCGCGACCCTGCGCCAGCCTGTGTTCTTCGGATTGCGCACGGTTCCGACGCTTACGATCTACACTCAGCAAGTGTCCGAGTACAACGCATACGTAAGAACGACCGCAATCGGTGGCGTCGCATCGCTCATCTGGAACGGGCTGTCGAGAACGCCCGTGAATTTCTCGTACTCCCTCGACCTCGGGCGAACCCAGGCCCAGCCCGCGCTTTTTTGCGCGGTGTTCAATCTCTGCGAGCCGGAGGAGCGCCAGAGAATTCAGGCTACGCAGAGGCTCGCGGTACTGAGCATCGGAGTGACGCGCGACAACTCCAACAGCCTCCTCTCGCCCACACGCGGATCGGTGCTGCGGTTCGAGGCGCGGCACTCGTCTCCGGAGATCTTTTCCAACAAGGATTTGCAATTCAACAAGCTGGTTGGAGACGCATCACGCTACATCTCAACCGGTGGCGGAAATGTTCTCGCGTTTCGCATCCGTGCCGGAACCGTGTTCGGCCGGACATTCGGCTCGGCGACCGGATTTGTTCCGCCGCAGGAGAGACTCTACGCGGGTGGACCCACGACGGTTCGCGGCTTTCCGCAGAACGAACTCGGTTCGGCGATCTACATCGCGCGCGTTGGTGGTGGTTATGAGGTCGTGCCGCCGGCAGCGAGTGGTCTCGCTGACACGGTGCTGAGAATCTCCGATACCGTACTCACTCCCCGGAGAATCGTGCCCGTCGGTGGCAACGCTCTCGTCGTCGGCAATCTCGAGATGCGACTTCGGAGTCCAGTGCTGCCGGAGCTGCTCCAGTTTACGATCTTCACCGATGTGGGCGAGGTATGGAATCGAGGCAGGACCGCGGAATTCGAAGGAATAAAGCTCAAGGTTACGCCGGGAATTCAGCTCACGGCATTCTCGCCCGTAGGTCCAGTGCGGGCTGCGATCGGGTACAACCCGTACGCGCGGCCGGCGGGGCCCATCTATTATGAGGCGACCAACGAGGGCGGGGAGCTGATCTGCGTCAGCCCCGGCAACACGTTGCCGGCGCACGTGACCCCGAATTCGACGACACCGTCCGGCGTGGTACTGAGCCAGACGTCGGGCCGCTGTCCCGCCACGTTCAAGCCGGCGAGGGACAACCGCTTCGCGAGGCGCCTCACCTTCAGCTTCGCAATCGGACAGGCGTTCTAGCCCCTAATGTCCCGCCGTCTCCGCATCGCTATCGCGAGCGCCGTGGTACTGCTGGGGCTGGGGGTGATCGCGACCCTCAGCTTCATCGGCGTCACGCACACCGGCTTCGGCCAGGAGCGTGCGCGCCGCATGGTTTCGTCAATGCTCGAGGGGCGCGTCAAGGGGAAGGTCTACATTGGCCGCATCCGTGGCGGGTTTTTCAACGGCGTGACGATCGATTCGCTCGAGATACGCGACGATGAGGATTCCCTCTTCGTGGCCACCGGTCCCATCCGCGTGAGATACGACGCGCGCGATATCTTCGATCGGCGCATTCTGCTGAGTCATCTCGAGGTCGAGCGCCCAGTGGTCCATATGCGGCAGCACGAGAACGGAGACTGGAACTGGAGGCGAGTCTTTCCAGCGAGCGTGGAGAAGCAGCGGAGGAATGAGCGGGGGTTTGGCCAGTACATCGTCGTCGATTCTTCCGAGATCCACGACGCGAGCTTCGTCCTCACGATGCCGTGGCATCCGGCCGATTCGCTGCGCGGCGCGCGGCGCGACAGCGCCATCAGGTACGAGACGACGAGCCGCGATCACGAGATCCGGCGCACCCGTGAAGGATTCGCCCGCACGTGGCGATGGACGCGGGGTGAAGTGACCGCTGGCTACGCGCGCATCGCCGATCCGGACAGCGCGGGCCGATTCGCCCGGATCCGGAAGCTGAGCGTCAACGAGTCCGATCCGCCCTTCAACTTCCGGAACGTCTCGGGCTCGGTACAGAACCTCGGAGACTCGATCTGGGTCGACAGCGACCACTGGGACCTTCCGCGCTCCACCGGGAGCGCGAAGGGCAAGATCGTGTGGGGGAGCAATCTGCCTACCCGCTATTACGTCCACGTAGTGGGCGACTCGGTCGCGCTCAGCGATGTCGCATGGGTCTATCCAACGCTGCCCACGACGGGTGGCGGAAAGATGGAGCTCGACATACGCAGCGAGCGAAATCCCCACATCGTCGATTACGTGCTGACGAAGATGGATGTCCGGACGACTGGTTCCAGACTGTTGGGTCAGATGACGTTCGCGGTCGGCGGGCCCGTGCTCGCGGTAAAGAACCTCGGCATTCAGGCGGCCCCGGTCGACTTCGAGCTTCTCCGAACCTTCAATGGAAAGAAGTTTCCCTACGACTGGCAGGGAAAGATCACGGGCAGCGTCAAAGCTTCAGGCGGACCGCTCAATCATTTTCGGGTCGAGCAATCGTCGCTCACGTTCGCGGATGCACACGTCCCCGGCGCCATCACTCGCGCGACCGGCAGAGGGGAGCTGGATATCCTGTTTCCAGCGTTCACCGCTTTCCACGACTTCAAGGTGGATGTCGCGCAACTCGATCTGCGCACGCTGCAGTATCTCAATCCGCTCTTCCCGCGGGTGAAGGGGACGGTCTCCGGCGTCGCGACTCTTGACTCGTCCTGGCTCGACGTGCGTTTCCGGGATGCGGATCTCTACCACCACGATGGCGCCGAGCCGGTCTCGCATGTCATCGGGAGCGGGAGGGTGACCTGGGGCGACAAGTTTCTCACCTATGATCTCGTGCTCGATTCGCGGCCACTGTCTTTCACCGCACTGTCGAATTCATATCCTCTGCTTCCACTCCGCGGCGAGTACACAGGGCCGGTGCAGGTGAAGGGAACATCGCCGAATCTTCTCGTCACGACCACGCTCACCGGGCCGGCTGGAAGCTTCAGCTTCAATGGGCTCGTCGATGCCGATCCCGAAGAGTACGGCGCCCGCGGAAAGGCGACCACCACCAGCCTCGATCTCCAAACGCTTCTCGCGAGGAGCGATCTGCCGAACACGCAGCTCACCGGCCAGTACGACCTCGATCTGCGCGGATCGTCGCTTCCGACGCTGGCGGGGTCGGCGGTTGCATCGATCGAGAGATCGATGGTCGGTGGATTCCATCTGGATCCCTCCGTTGCGCGGCTGCGCTTTGCAGATGGAGTGGCGACCGTCGACACGCTCTCTCTGAACGCGGCAGGCGCCGAGGCTCACGCGTCGGGCACGATCGGGCTCACGGGATCGCATGTCGGCGTTCTCCGTTTTACCGCCGTAATGGATTCTCTCGCCCGTCTCAAGGATCTCTTCCCGAACCTTGCGGCATCCTCGATCGTGGATTCCCTGCGTGGACGCGGGGAGCTGAGCGGAGAGGTGAGGGGAAGTCCAGAGCATCTGTCGCTGACCGGATTGGGGCATGCCACCGATCTGTCCGTTGGAAACCGGACTGCCCAGAGCGTGCGCGGAACCATCTTGCTCACGGACATCACGAAGAAGATAAACGGCAACGTGGTCCTCGCGGCCGACAGCCTTTCCTTCGGTACGATCGGCTTCAACAGTGTGAGGGGAACGCTCGCTCTCGCCTCTCCGACTTCCGGCCATTTCAGCGGAATGATGCTGAGCAAGAGTGGAGTGCGCACCGACCTTGCGGGGAATGTCACACGCAACAGGGACACGACGGTTTTCAGGCTCGACAGCGCGCTGGTCGCGGTAGATTCGGCGAACAGCTATCGCCTGCAATCGCCGGCACGGGTGGCTGTCTCGCCCGGCACGCTGGTGCTGGATTCGCTCATTCTCCAGCACAGCAGTCAGGCGCGGCTGATCGTCGATGGCGTGAGATTCAGCGGCGATTCCATCAGGGGGCACATCCGCACCGACAGTGTCGATCTGACGATCTTTGGCGCCTGGGCGCCGGGACTGGCGGACGCGCGTGGTGCGATCGTCGCCGACGTCGATTTCCGCGGGAGCGTGAAGCAGCCCCGCCTCTTCGGCCAGATCACGCTGGGGGATGGGTCCGCGACCCTCACCAATCTCGGAAGTCACTTCGACCACATCCATGCCGACATTGCGTTGTCCGGTGATACCGTTCACGTCCGGAGTCTCTCGGCGCAGACGATGAGCGAGCGACGCGGCTCGCTCTCGGTGGATGGCACGGTCAGCTTCGAGCACTACGACAATCCATCGTTCGCGCTCAATATGAAGGCGCAGAACTTCCACGTGATCGATGTCCCCAGGCTCGCGGCTCTGGACATCTCGACGGGACCGGCGGTGACACTTAGCGGGTCGTACGAGAACGCGGTCATGCGTGGTACCGTGCGCGTGGAGCGCGGCAGTCTCTACATCCCGGAAGTCATCAAGAAAAGAATCATCGACCTGAACGACCCCGAGCTCCTCGGTGCCGTCGACACTCTGTTGGCGCAGAACCGCGAGGTCCTTCCGCGCACTCCGCGCGAGCTCGCGCGTAATCTCACTCTGGAAAACGTGGCAATCGACATCGGCCCTGATGTCTGGCTTCGCTCGTCGGAAGCGAACATCAAGCTTGGCGGATCGCTCAACGTCACGCTTGGCCCGGGCGTGCGCGCCAGCGATCCGCCGAGGCTTGCGCTGGAAGGGGAATTGAGCGCGGACAGGGGGACGTACAGGCTCAATCTCGTCGATCCGTTCGTACAGCCTACATTCGATGTAGAGAGCGGAACTCTTCGCTTCTTCGGGACGCCCGATCTAAATCCGGCGCTCGACATCCATGCCATTCATACAGTCCGCCAGCCGCGGCTAAGCATGAACGGCCGGGATGTGCGTGTCAGAGTGACGATCGGCGGGACGCTCTCACGCCCGGAGCTCACCCTCGACAACCCCGACAACCTTCCGCTGTCACAAAGCGATCTGCTCAGCTACCTGGTGACGGGCGAGCCGGCCGTCGGTCTTGATAACACTTCCGGCTCGCAGATCGCCGGCCTGGCACTTCGCTATGGCGGCAATCTTCTCACCAACGCGATTCCGAAAAACGTGCTGGACATCGTCGAGCTTCAGACGAGCATCGGCGCGGATGCCGCGCAGCGGGCGAATGATCCCTACTACTACAGTCTGCTGAACACGCGCGCGGTTCTTGGCAAGCAGCTTGGGAGCAGATGGTTCTTGGGTCTGAGCACCGGCCTGTGCTTCGTCAATTCGAGCAACTTGAAGGAAAACCTCGGCCTGCAGCTTGAGTACCGGATAAGCTCCGTCTACAGCGCGCAGGCTGGTGTGGAGCCCGGGTCGAGCGAAGCGAAGTGCACAACCTCCGGGAACCAGGCGCTCAGACAGAGCACACCATCGCAGCTCGGATTCGACCTGTTTCGCAATTGGCGTTTCTAGCTCCGCGGTTGATTAGCCGCGGCAAAAAATTTACATTGGCTTCGATGCGTTCCAACCAGGGAATCTGATGGCGAAGAATCTTCGCGAAAGAGATCTGATGCTTTGCCGTTCCTGTGGTAATGAAGAACGTGCATCCGAAGGCTATCCGTGCTTCCACTGCGGAACGTTCCTCTGCATCATCTGCAACTTCCGTGGGGTAACCCTCTGTAAGAAGTGCGCGGAGAATCGGCCCGAGCCGCCTCTGACGCCCAGTCGCATGCCGAAGATCGACTGGCCAGAGCATTGACGGAGAGCGTCACCGCAATCGCCGCCATCGCGCCGATGCTGTTTGAGCCGGATGTGAAAACCACGCAGGTCTCTCAGCTCCTTCACGGGCATATCGCGCGCGTGGTTGCGCGCAAGGGACTATGGCTCAGCGTCAACAGCGCGGATGCCTACGATGGCTGGGTGCATCAGGGCTACGTCGTGACGATTCCGGGGCCGGTGCCTCCTCCCGCCCAAACCGGCTGGGACGATCCCCGACCTCTCTCCCTTGGCTGCACGGTTCGCGACGCGCAGGGTGCCACGCGTCGCCTTCCCCTCGGTGCTTTGATCACCGACGGTGAAGAGCGGTGTGGCGGCCTGGCGATGACGCTCAAGGAGCGGCGTCACAGCTTTCCACGGGCGCCGGATTCCATCACCGCATCGGCGATGACGTTCTTCGAGGGAACATCGTACGAATGGGGCGGCGTGACGCCCTGGGGGTGCGACTGCTCCGGGCTCGCGCAGAGCTCTTACCGGCTGCACGGCGTTCACGTTCCGCGCGATGCATGGCAGCAGGCGATGACCGGCGAAGCAATCGAGGGCATGAGTGATCTTCGACCGGCTGATCTTCTCTTTTTCTCCGACGAGCCGGACGGAAAGATCACGCACGTCGCGATGTCGCTCGGAGGAATGCGCGTTGTGCACCTCGCGCTGGGACGAGGTGGCTACGCTGTGGACGACCTGGAGAGCGCGGACGAGTACACGCAGCTGCTGCGGAAGCGCTTCCGTTTCGCGCGCCGGATACTCAGCTGACTATTCCGTTCGGCGGGCCCGACATCATGGTCTGAGCGGGGCCGTTCACGAGCAGGCGAGCGGCCGCAGTGGGCTCTCCATCGAGCGTTACCTGCATCGTGTACTGCCCGGTGACATTGAGCGGCAGGTCGACGACGGCGATGATGGGCAGATCGACTTCGAAGACAGGATTCGGAGCGGGCGCCACGGTCATTTCTCCCGATGACGACCAGAGCTCCTCGTCGAGGGGGCTGAGCCAGCGGAAGCTGAGCTTGTGCTGCCCCGTGTCAGCCGAGTCCGCCTTGAGCCGCACTACGAAATGAGTGCGGGGGTGGATCGTCGGCAGTCCGGCGACCTGCACCGCATCGAAAACGCCGAGGATGTTGAGCTTTCCCTCCTGCGAGAGGTTGGCGGCATCGGCGAAGACGGCAAACGAAATGTGCATACGGCAAAGTAGCCGTCCGGCTCCTGCTCCGGCTAGCTTTCCGCAATGACAGACACGGCTCCGCATCCCTCCTTTGGCCTCACGGATGTACTCCTGTTCGCGATGGCGGTGATCTGGGGGATCAATTTCAGCGTCGTCAAATATGCGACGGAGGTATTTAGCCCCGTCGCATTCACCGGGCTCCGTGTGGGGACGGCCGCGCTTTTTCTGGTAGCGATAGCATTTGCGCGCAACCGGGTCATGCCCGCGCGCCGCGACATCATCGGGCTACTGATGCTCGGTGTAATCGGGAACGGGCTCTATCAGCTGTTCTTCGTGCACGGTCTCGCGCGGACGCGCGCTGGCAACGCGGCACTGATCGTCGGTGCGGCGCCCGCGTTCATCGCCCTCGCTGCCCGTTGGCGCGGGCTCGAGCGTGTGAGCCGGGTAACCCTCGTCGGGATCGCTCTCTCCGTGGTCGGCGTCGCGTTGGTGATTGCGGGAAGCGCGACATCCAGGAGTGGGGAACCGACACTGCTCGGATCGCTGCTCGTTTTCTGCGGAGTGCTGTGCTGGACAGTGTACACGATTCAGATCCAGCCGTATACGACCAGAATCAACGTCGTGCAGCTCTCGGCGGTGACGATGGTGGGGGGAGCAGTTCCGCTCCTTATCGCGTCGGGGCCAGCGCTCGTGGCCACCGACTGGTCAGCCGTCGGCGCGGGCGGATGGATTGCGTTATTCTATGCGAGCGTCGTGTCGATGGTCATCGCCTACTACTTCTGGTACCGCGGAATGAGGGTGCTGGGGCCGACCCGGACGGCGGTGTACTCGAACCTTCAGCCGATAATCGCGCTGCTGGTAGCCTGGGCATTTCTAAGCGAGACCCCAACGATCTTTCAGGGAGTGGGCGCTCTGACGATCGTCGCCGGCGTCTTTCTGACCAGAACATGAGACTCGTTCTCTTCGACATCGATGGGACGCTCCTCAACAGCACGGGCGCGGGGCGCTCAGCGATGCAACGCGCGCTGTACGAGGTGTTCGGGTCTTCTGGTGATCCAGCCTACAGATACGACGGCAAAACCGACAAGCAGATAGTCCGGGATGTAATGCGTCTCGAGGGACACTCCAACGAGCACATCGATTCGAAGATGGAGAGGCTGCTTGATCTGTATCTCGACGCACTCCGTAAGGGCGTTGCCAGCCGGAAATTCAACGTGCACCCTCTCCAGGGCGTCATGGAGATTCTCGATGTGCTCGAGGCTCGTGACGACATCGTGCTGGGCCTGCTGACAGGAAATGTCGAGCCCGGAGCTCGCGTGAAGCTGACCGCGGCTGGAATCGATCCCGATCGATTCAGGATCAACGCATTCGGGTCGGACCACGAGCATCGGCCCGAGCTTCCCGCGATCGCACAGCGGCGCGCGAGCGAATCACTCGGCCTCTTCATCTCCGGTGAGAAGATGATCGTGATCGGCGACACACCGGCCGACATCGCGTGCGGCCGGGCACTGGGCGCGAGAGCTATAGGCGTCGCGAGCGGATACTACACGGTGGCTCAGCTCGAGGCGCACGAGCCGTACGCGGTTTTCCCCTCTCTGGAGAGCACGCAACTCGTACTGAAAACCATTCTCGATGCGTGAGGTGGAGCTCAAGGCGGTCATCGATGACATGGCATTGCGCCGACAACGAATCGAAGCGGCGGGCGCCAGGCTGTCGTACGAAGGGAGACTCTCGGACAAGCGCTACGATCTGGCCTCGCGCGAACTCGCAAAGCGTGACGAAGTCCTGAGAGTGAGGTGCTACGAAGCCCCCGATTCGGGGAGAGTCCTGCTCGACTGGAAGGGTCCCACGGAAATGAGGGGCGGCTACAAGATCCGCGAAGAGGTCTCGACCTCCATCGACGATCTCAATGCATTGTCGAAGATCCTCGAGAACCTCGGTTACGTCGTCACGCTGGCCATCGACCGCGAGATCGCCCAGTACAAGCTGTCGGGTGCGGTCATTCGCTTTGAGGTTTATCCGCGGATGGATATCCTGGTGGAAGTCGAAGGGGAGCCATCCGCAATCGAGGCGGCCATCGACGCGCTGGGGATGAACAGAGCCGAATTCACGGCCGAGAAGCTGCCCCGATTCGTGGAGAGATTCGAGCGGCGGACCGGAGTTCGTGCCGCCCTCTGCGATCTCGAAGCGGCCGGCGACTACAGATTCCGGGCGGCTCAAGGCTAGAGAATCCCGCTCGCCGATTGCTTCCACGGCTTATCCAGATAAATTTACTCGGCAATGAATTGTCGAATCATGCGGCGGAGCGCCTTCCTTCTCCTGTCGCTCATGGCGGCCAGCAGCCTGCCCGCCCAGGAAAACCAGGCCAAACGTCTTTCCAGCATCGTCGGTGTCGCCGTGGAGGAGTACGCCAAGGCAGTCGACGCGCAGGGGAAGCTCGTCTCGCAGGACGAATACACCGAAACGACGGGATTCCTCGCGGACGCGAGGGGAGTCGCGACGCGTCTCAATAGTTACGACGCGGCGGCGACCAGGGCCGTTCTCGATACACTCATCGCGTCTGTGGCATCGAGGAGTACCCCGGCAGTGGTCAGAGCCCTGCACTCGCGTTTCGCGACATCGCTCGGCACCGCGGGCGCGATGGACCTTCCTAATGGTCCGCTCGATACGGTAGCGGGGCATCTCATTTTCACGCAGAGCTGCGCCTCCTGTCATGGCATGGCGGGAGCCGGCGACGGACCGGCCGCGCGCTCTGTGACCATCGCGCCAGCCGCGATCGGCGTGAGAGACAAGACACCCGAGCTGACGCCGACGCTCGCCTACAACGTCATTTCCGTTGGGGTGCGCGGAACATCGATGCTAGCCTTCGCGGCGTCCCTCTCTCCGCAGCAGCGGTGGAATGTGATCAACTACGTGTATTCGCTCCGCGGACAGCAGATGGAGCTGCCTGTGGCGCGGGCCGATGCGACAGCGATTCCGGGAGACACCGCGTCGCCGGTGATTCTCGCACTCCTCGATAGCGCGCTGGATTTCGCGCGCGCCGGCAAGAACGCGGAGGCCGGAGACCGCGCCTTCGATGCCTACATCGCGTTCGAGCCGCTCGAAACTCCCGCGCGCGCCAAGAAGCCGGGACTCGTCGCGACGATGGAGCGACACTTCGCCGACTTCAAGGGTGCCGTCAAGCACAACGATCTGGCGAGCGCGAAGAGCTCGCGCGATGCCATCGCCGATGGGCTCCCCTCGATCATCGATCTCACGCAGAGGATCTCCACGAGCTGGGAAGCTTTCTTCCAGTCGTTTCTCATAATTCTCCGCGAAGGGTTCGAGGCAATCCTCGTCATCGGCGCGATTGTCGCATTCCTGATCAAGATGGGTCATCGCGAGCGACTCCGTTCGATCTGGATCGGCATCGGCCTCGGATTGGCGGCGAGCCTCGCCACCGCGGTGATACTGCAGACGCTTCTTTCGGCGATTCCGGCGAGCAGGGAAATCGTCGAAGCCACAACGATGCTTGTCGCCGTCGCGGTGCTCTTTTCAGTGAGCTATTGGCTCATCTCGAAGGTAGAGGCGGCCAAATGGCAGAAGTTCATTCGTGAAAAGGTGAACGCGGCGCTGGATGCAGGCGGAGGAAAGGCGCTCGCCTTCGTCGCCTTCCTCGCTGTCTATCGGGAAGGCGCGGAGACTGCGCTCTTCTACCAGGCCCTCTTCAACGAAGGGCCGCGCGTCGGGCTCCCACTTACGCTCGGAATCCTCGCGGGATTCGTGATACTGGCGGTGATCTTCACGCTCTTCTACCGGTACGGAATGCGCATCCCGATGCGTCCCTTTTTCGCTGTCACGAGTATTCTTCTCTACTACATGGCGTTCGTGTTCATGGGGAAGGGAATCCGCGAGCTGCAGGAGGGGAACATCATGCGTATCACCGTCATTCCGGGCGGGCCGCACATCGATGCGATGGGAATTTTCCCCAGCGTCGAGACCCTCACGGCGCAGGGGATACTGATTCTTCTGCTCGCCTTCGCCATGATCAAGACATTCTGGCCGCGACCGGCGGGGGCGGAAGGCGCGTAAGAGATGCCAACGGATACCGAGACGAGCGAAGAGCGGGGAATTCATCCCAAGGGCTTCAGACTTCCTGCTCGGACGAGGCTGGGCCGAGTGAGGCTGCAGGTTGCCGATCTCGAGCGCTCACTCGTTTTCTATCAGACTGTACTCGGGTTTCGCGTCCTTCGCCGGAGCGGCGCCACCGTCACGCTCGGGCCGCATGACGACCAGCATGAGATCGTGGAGCTGCACGAGCTCGCGACCGCGCGGGCGGTTCCGCGGCGCGGACTCCTCGGTCTCTATCACTTCGCGATTCTCCTCCCGAATCGTGCCGCGCTCGGGCGCTTCGTCGCGCACCTGTCAGAGATCGGCGCCTACGCCGGCATGTCGGATCATTTCGTGAGCGAGGCGGTGTATCTCACCGATTCCGACGGACTCGGCATCGAGGTCTACGCCGATCGGCCGCGCGAGGAGTGGCGCTACGACGAGCGACAGATCTACATGACGACGAACCGTCTCGATGTCGACAATCTCGTCAGTGCCACAGTCGGCGAGCGATGGACGGGGATGCCGGCCGGCACGGTTCTCGGACACGTTCATCTCTACGTCGACGACATCGCGAAAGCCGTCGCGTTCTATCACGATGCGCTGGGCTTCGACAAAGTCGTCTGGAGCTATCCGGGCGCGCTCTTTCTCTCGGCCGGCGGATACCATCATCATCTCGGCACCAACACCTGGGCGGCGGGAGCTCCACGCGCGACGAACGAGGATGCGCGGCTGCTCGAGTGGGAGATCGTCGTGCCGGCGAGTGAAGACGCGAAAGCAGCAGCGCTCAGTCTGAAGGCCGCCGGATATGAAGCAAAGCTCGAGGCCGATGGATTGCACACAACGGATCCATGGGGTACACTCTTAAGGCTCATCACCACGAGTGGAATTAAATGATCGGTCGCGGTTATTTCGTGCTCATCGCTCTCCTCATGGCTTGCGGAAGTGATAGCACCGGTCCGGCACCCAGCCCGCTCAGCTCCGAGGCCGCGCTCCAGAGTCTCGCGCTCGGACTCGGCTCCCTTTCCGGGACGGCCGTTCCGCTTAGCACACTCCTCCCCAGCGCCGGCAGCGGCGAGGCCCAGCTCGATCAGGTCGAAGTGAATATCAACGGCAAGGCGGTCAGCATGTTCGCTCTGGGCTGGCGCGTGATCTTCCCTGCGGGAACTTGCGAGGAAACGCTTTTCATCTATCCGGACTTTCTGCCGTTGCCGGGAGAGTGTACGCCACCGACATTGGGGTTGACTCTCATCCTCTGGGAGGCGACCACGGCATCGAGGTCTCCGGACAGAATGATGATTGTCGTGGCGGATGTCGGTACCGCGAATTTTTCTCTCGATTTCGATCCGTTCGGCGGGGGCAACGCACTGCCCGCGGTTGCGATGTATATCGAAGCCCCCGACAAGCTCTGGTTCGCGGCTTCAGGCAGCCTTACGAGTCAGGTAACTCCGGGCCCTCAAGCATGCTCGGCGCCCTTGCCGCCCTTCGCAAAGAGCGGATCGTGTAATATCGCGACGTTCGCGGAGTCGGGAACGATCGGCTTTGAGGAGCTCACCTTTGATGGATCGTCCGCTCCCGCAACCAGAAACGTCGTAATCCCACAGCAGACGCTCCGCGGGATTCTGCTCGATATCACGGAAACGACTCCTGTCCAGTTTCCAGCAGCTCCCTGAAATCAGCGACGGGCTTCAGAGCTGGCTGACCCCGCCTGCGGCTCTGCGTAAATCCCCGGCGCGCCAAGCGCCGGATTGCGGCGCATGTACATCCAGATTCCACCGCCTATTGCAAACAGCAGCGCGATTACCTGCGCGGCCGTGAACGGTCCAAAAAAGCGGTCGTCCTTGGCGCGCACGAACTCGATGATGAACCGCTCGATTCCCGCGAGCACGCAGTAGAAGCCAAAGAGCCATCCCTCCGCGTGCTTGTGATCGCGGAAGCGCCACAGGATCAGGAACATCACGAACCCGAGGGTCACCTCGTACAACTGCGTTGGGTGAACGCTGAGGACTTCGTTCGGCTGCGAGCCCGCGGGCGCCGGAATGTGGAAGAGCTGAGCCATGTTCGCGACCGTCGAAGGTGGCGCGCCATCAGGAAA
>CABEAH010000008.1_pt1 | contig 28049 bp, 24 predicted proteins | sample 3132331 | NCBI WGS metagenome assembly CABEAH01 (sample SAMEA5534343, study PRJEB31848) | metagenome | biome: tundra; feature: field; material: soil | place: USA | collected 2013-05 | depth 0.45 m | reverse complement strand
CAGCTGGAGGTCGCATCCGACCGGCAGCGGCACCTTACCGATGAGTGGGCATCAGCGACAGGACGGCTGGAATCGCTGCAGCTCGAGCTCAACACGCTCTCCAGTGCCGATGCCCAGCTCACTCAGCAGCTATCGCAATGGCAAAGCGACCTCGACGCCAGACAGGCGACGCTGGAAGATGCCGAGGCGCGGCTTGCGGACACCGAGCAGTCCGTGAAACACGTGGACGAGGAGCTCTCGGCCGCGGATCATCTGCTCGCCGAAATGCGCCGATACACGTCAGTGCTCAGCGAGGAGCTGCACGGGGCCGAGCTGCGCTACACCGAGCTCTCCGGACGCAGAGCCGCCATCCGTGAGCGTCTCGAGGCCGAATGGAAGAAGCCCGTCGATGAGCTACTGGCGGGCGCGGAGAATCTCGAGCTCGACGACGATGCATTGCGCGCCGAAGCGGCGCTGGTGCGGGAGCAGCTCGAAGCACTGGGTCCGGTGAATCCGCTGGCAATTGAAGAGCATGAGGAGGAGACCAGGCGCCTCGAGTTCCTTACCGTGCAGCGCGACGACCTCAACTCGGCGAAAGCATCACTGCAGCAGGCGATTCGAGAGATCGACACCACCGCGCGCGAGCTCTTCCTTCAGACTTTCGTGAAAGTCCGCGAGAATTTCCGGAATATCTTCATGATTCTCTTCGGAGGAGGCGAGTGCGATCTCCGGCTCGAGAATCCGGAGAGTCCGCTCGAGGGCGACATCGAGATTCATGCGTCACCGCGTGGCAAGCGCACACAGAGGATCCATCTCCTCTCCAGTGGAGAGAAGGCACTGGTGGCACTCTCACTTCTGTTCGGCATTTTTCTGACGAAACCGAGCCCGTTCTGCCTCCTGGATGAGGTGGATGCGCCGCTCGACGATCAGAACATCGGTCACTTCGTGCGGATGCTTAACCGCTTCAAGGCCAACACCCAGTTCATCGTAATTACGCACAATCCCCGCACCACCACCGAGGCCGCCGATGCCGTTTACGGCGTCACCATGCAGGAGCCAGGCGTGTCGTCGCTGGTGAGCGTCAGAATGCGCGGAAAGACGGTCGACGAAACCATCGGATCTCCCACGACGACTCCACAGCTGCTCGCTGAAGCCGCTGCCGACACCGCCCCAATCAACGCTTAAATGTTAGTAGTCATGCAGCACGACGCCTCAGCGAAAGACGTTGACCGAGTAGTCAGTATCATCAACGAGCTGGGCTACGAGGCGAGACCAATGCCCGGCGCGCAACGCACCGCGGTCGGGATCGTAGGAAACGACGGCCGCGTGGATGCGTCGCGAATCGAAGCGCTGCCGGGCGTGGCACAGGTCATACACGTTACTCAGCCGTACAAGCAGGTCTCGCGCGAATGGCGCGCTGACAACACTGTCATTACCATCGCTCCCGGTGTCACTGTCGGGGGTGATACCGTCGTCGTAATCGGAGGACCGTGCGCAGTCGAATCCGAAGAGCAGATCCTCTCCGCTGCACGCATCGTGAAGGCTGCCGGCGGTACAGCGCTGCGCGGCGGAGCGTTCAAGCCGCGCAGCTCGCCCTACTCATTTCAGGGAATGGGGAAAAAGGGCCTCGAGCTCCTCGCCCGGGCTCGCGACGAAACCGGCCTCCCGATCGTGACCGAAGCGATGGATTCGGAAAAGGCGCGCATGGTCGCTGATTATGCCGACTGCATCCAGATCGGCGCGCGCAACATGCAGAACTATTCGCTTCTCAAGACGGTCGGCAGAATGAGCAAGCCGGTGTTGCTGAAAAGAGGAATGGCCGCGACGATCAACGATCTGCTGCTGAGCGCTGAGTACATACTCGCCGAGGGCAACGGGAACGTGATCCTGTGCGAGCGCGGAGTGAGGAGCTTCGACCCCGCAGCGCGCAATATGCTCGATCTCACCGCGATTCCGATCGTCCACCGACTCTCGCATCTGCCGATCATCGCGGACCCGAGTCACGGCACAGGATTGCGCAATAAAGTGACGCCGATGGCGAGGGCGGCGGTCGCGGCGGGAGCGGATGGGGTAATCGTCGAAGTGCATCCCCAGCCGGATCGCGCCCTCTCGGATGGAGCACAGTCGCTCTACCCCGATCAGTTTACGCAGCTCGTCGGTGAGCTTCGCGCCGTCGCCGCCGCGATTGGCCGCGAAATTACCCCCTCCAGATCCGGAACGGCTTAGCCTCCGGTGGGTACCGTCTATCTATGAAAAATATCGGCTATTTGATGGCGCTCGCGTTCGCGGCGCTTCCCGTTTCGGCCCGGGCCCAGAGCCCGGAAGCCATCATCGATCGCGCGGTCGCGGCCTATTCGCGCCTCAACAGCATGCGCGCGGAGTTCCGCCAGACACTCACTAATCCGCTAACCGGCAGCACGCAGACAACGACCGGTGAAATCGTGCGCAAGAAACCGAATCTCCTCAGCATCAACTTCAACAATGGCGATCGTGTCGCGGCCGACGGATCTACGCTCTGGGTATATCTGCCGAGCAGCGCGCCGGGACAGGTGATCCGGATGCCGTACAATCGAGGGAACGCGAGCGCGATCGATCCCGCCGACCAGTTCCTCAACTCCCCGCGCACGCGTTACACCGTCAGCTCCGCGGGCACCGCGAGCATCGGCGGCCGCGATACTCACGCGCTGACACTGGTGCCGAAGGGGCAGAACAATGCCTTTACCAGCGCAAAGGTGTGGATCGACGACGACGATCACAGCATTCGCCAGTTCGAGGTCGAGAATGCGAATGGATTGAAACGACACGTCGTCATCACGAGTTTCGTAGCGAACCCAAAGGTCATCAAGTCCGCTTTTCGATTCACGCCGCCAAAGGGCGCGAAAATCTTGGATCAATCAGCCCTGAGTGGAATCTCCTATCAGGACTAGCCGAGCTAGTCCTCTGTGTCTTTGCGGCGCTCGGGGGGCCTCAACATTCCCCGGAGCGCCGCCATTTTTTTGGGAGAAGTTCCCCGCCGGCCGGCGATGTCGACGGCAGCGGCAGAGAGCGCGCTGTAGACCTCCAGCGCGTCCCTGTGACCTTGCAGTGCGCGAAGGTGCTTCCTCAGGGTCTCTGCATCCCCTCTGACTACCGGACCGGTGAGAACGTCGTCGGGCAGCGACTGCTCCATGTTGGAGAATGCGCCACTCATCAGGCTCTCGACTGCCTGATGCGCGCTCGACTCGGGAATTCCGATCTCGTGCATGAGATGGCCGGCTACCGAAGCCAGCACCACAGGAAAGTTGGAGGAGATGACCGCCGCGGCGTGATACGCCGCCTTCTTCCCCACTGGAATGTCGAGCGTGCGCGCTCCCAGGTGGGCAGCGATCCGCCTGGAGGCGCCCTTCGCTTCATTTTCTCCGTCGATGCCGACCCAGCCGTGCCGCAGAAGCTCGGCTGATGTTTCGGGATCGACGAAGGGAACGAGCGGGTGAAATGTGCCACCCGGAAAACCCGCTTCCGTGAGTGAGTGCAGGCCGGCGGGCTCGGCGATCCCTGACGTGTGCAGGATCACCGTGCCGCGCGCCACGCCACCGCCTCTCGCAGCTGCCGACAGCTCCTCAATGGCATCATCGAGCTGAGGATCGCGAACCGAAACGATGATCACATTGGCGCGCGCCATCTCCGGTGGAAGAGCTCCGGCCGAGGTCGCCATCGCGGAGGCGCGCTTGCCGTGGAGACCGAGCACCTCGATTCCGGATGCGCGAAAGGCGCGGTACAGCCCGCGGCCTACGTGCCCCGGTCCGATGAGAAAAACCCTTTCGCTCACTGCCCCTGCAGTGTGTCGGCCGCTGACCGCTGTGCGGCCGCGTTCCGCAGCAGATCGTGCTCGGTCTTTGCTCCTCTGGCCAGCTCGAGCGCTTTCTGAAGCGGCTTGTCCACCGCGGCGCGGCGGCGGAATTCCGCTTCGCCGCCAAAAACGTAGCGCGCGATGTCAAAGGCAATGTAGCGCGACACGGGTGCCTCGGCCTCGTCATAAACCGACCGCGGGATGTCTATGCCACGCTCAATCATTCGCTTCCACACCTCTTCACGCATGACAGGTGTGATCACGAAATCGGGAGACGCAATGCCGCCACTTCCCTTGAGGTAACGCGCATAGTCCGTGATCGCATCGCGGAAATGCCCGGCATTGGCGCCCAGCGCCCGTATGAAATTTCCCTCTGCGAGTGGTGTGATGCTGTCGCCGGCGATCAGATCGGGAGTGATTCCACCTCCGCCGTAAACGCTTCGCCCAGCGTCGGTGTGAAATTTCTCGAGCTTGTCGGGCAGCGGATCCTCATCCTCGTCACTCGGGAGAAGCCGCGTAATCGAGCGGCCCGCTGGAGTGAACCAGCGTGCCGTGGTGAGCTTCAGACCACCCGCATCGCCGAAGGAGACCACGCTCTGTGCGCTTCCCTTGCCATACGTCGGAGTGCCGATGAGCACCGCACGGTCGTGGTCCTGAAGAGCACCCGCGACGATTTCGGCCGCACTCGCGCTGTGGCCATCGATCAGTACAATCATGGGCAGGTTCGGCCAGGTCTGCGTCGCCGTGTCGGCGTATACCCGGTTCGCTTCAGGTATGCGGCCACGCATGCTCACGATCTTCTGTCCCCGATTCAGAAAAATATCCGAGACTTTCACTCCCTGCTGCAGGAGTCCGCCCGGATTGGTGCGCAGGTCGAGGATCAGCGTCTTCATCCCACTGGAGAGCAGCTTGGTGATGGCGCCCTTGAGCTCCCTCACCGTGGAATCGCTGAACGCCTTCACGTCGATATAGCCGACGCCGACGCCCAACATCGACGACCTGCGCACGGCGCTCTGATGAATCGTCGTTCGGACCAGCGTCAGTCTGATGGGCGCCGAGACGCCCGGGCGCTCGACCGTGATTGCGACGCGAGTTCCCGGCTCCCCGCGCAGAGTCCTCGACGCTTCCTCATTCGTCCAGCCCTTTGTGGGCTTTCCCATGATCTCGACGATGCGGTCGCCCGGCTGCATGCCGGCACGCTCCGCTGGTCCGCCGGGGAGCGGCGCAACGACCACCAACCAGCCATCTCTCAGGTCGACTTCCACACCGAGGCCGGCGTAGTTGCCGGTGGTCGTCTCGTTGAGCTTGGCGAACCTCTCCGGTGGGAGAAACGCCGAGTATGGATCTCTGAGCTCGTATAGCATTCCATCGACGGATTTGCGATAGAGCACCGAGTCGCTGAGAGTGTCGACGTACTGCGTCTTCACGCGACGGAAGACGTTGTCGAACAGACGCGCGCCCTCATAGGTAGTGAAAGTGCCGATGCGCGCACCGCGGTGGAGCAGCCACCCGCCGGTGACGATTACCACCACGAGCGTGCCGGCGACGATTAGCGTTCGTGCGCGTGTCGATGGGCTGGGAAAGTCGAGATTCATGCCCTGTTCAACCCTGAAGAAGGCCGAATGGTTGCGGGAACACCCGAGCGAGAGTGGCAACGATCCTCTGGAACACGGCGGATTCGTCGCCAGTCCCATCTAGCAACATGATTGGTCCGCACTCGGGATGGGAGTGCTGCCAGGCGGGATCCGAGAACTCACGAAACGCATTTCCCACGCGCTCGTGAAAATCGCTGCCTGAGCTCTCCATCCTGTCGCGCTGTCCTCGCGCATCGGCGCGGCCGAGACCTTCCCCGACGGTCACGTCGAGCAGCAGTGTGAGATCCGGCACGAGGTTGCCGGTAGCCAGCATATTGGCCGAGCGCACCTGTTGTTCGGGCAGACCACGCCCCGCGATCTGATAGGCATAGGTCGAAAGAAAAAATCGATCGACCAGAACCACCCGCCCGTCCGCGAGCGAGGGCTCGATCTCACGCGATATCAGCTCGGCCCGCGATGCCATGAAAAGCAGCGCTTCCGTCGCGGCGGTTATCTGCCGCTCGGGACCCAGAAGAATCTCCCGAATCACATCGCCAACCGGCGTGCCGCCCGGCTCGCGCACGGAGACGCATGGGACTCCAGCGCTCGCGAGCCGTTCAGCGAGGCGTCTGATCTGCGTGGTCTTGCCCGCGCCCTCGGCTCCTTCAAAAACGACCAGCTTGCCGCGCGCCATGTCAGGTGAGCGTGATTATCGGGCTCGCGGCACCCTTCTTCATGCCATCCATGATCCATTGATTCACGTGCTGCATGACCTTGTCGAAGTTTTCTTGAGCGACAACCGAGCGCTGGTAAGCCGGCTGCGTCTGAATCTTCTCCAGCATTCCGTCGAGCTGCTGCTCCATCTCCGACGTTGGCTCCTCGCCGCGCTGGATGAACTGCTGGGCTTCGCCTCGCAGCTTCTCCATTTGCTGAAGGAGTGCAACAGCCGCCCGATCGTCATTCAGCGCATCGCTCGACCGCTTGAGCGCCTGATATTCAGAGCTCTGGCCGATGAGCCTGCCGAGTTCCTTCGCTTTGTCTTCCAGCATCTGCTTCTCCTTTACTCGCGTTCTCTTTGGTCGATATCAAATGCGCCTGGCGAAAACGAAGCGATCGCGGCCGGTGAGGTCGGGCAGTACCTCCACGTCCACGTACCTCCCGTCGATCGCGACCATTTCCGCTACCGCGCGAGAGCGCAGCGTGGCAACTTCGAGGGCCAGAATTCCGTGCGGAGAGAGGATCTCCGGCGCCTGACCGATCAGATCGCGAGTGAGCGATAACCCGTCATCCGGGCTGAACAGGGCGAGCTCCGGCTCCCATTCGCGAACCGATGCGGGAAGCCCCGGTCCCTCCGCCTCGCTGATGTAGGGCGGATTGGAAACGATGGCATCCAGTTTCTCTCCGCGGAGAGGGGCAAGCAGCGAGCCGTGGCGAAACTCTACCGGCGACTTGAGGAGATGCCCGAGAGAGCGGGCGTTGGCTTCCGCCACGCTCAGCGCGTCCAATGAGACATCCGTAGCGATCACCCGCTCGAATTTTCGCTCGAACGCGAACGAGAGCGCCAGTGCGCCCGAGCCGGTGCCGATGTCGGCGATCGTACGAGTGTCGGCGGTACAGCGCTCCAACATCCGCTCCACCAGTATCTCGGTCTCCACTCGCGGAATAAGAACCCGCCGGTCGACGTCGAGCGTCAGATGGCGAAAGGATGCGCGTCCAACGGCGTAGGCGAGTGGAGCACCCACCGACCGCTTGGCCGCGGCAGACATCGCCCTCGTCTCCAGCTCAGCCGATGCCTCGTCCCCGATGTTTGCCGCCGGCCAGAAGCGCGGTACATCGAGTAGCGCGGCGACGATGTCGCGGGACTCGCGCGAGCACTCCGCGATTCCGTTGTCCTCGAGCAATCTTCGGCACCTTCCCAGCACATCGCCGATTGTGCGGTTGGGACGGGCGCTCACGCCAACAGACGCGACCATGCTACTCACCGAGCCTCTCCTCGACATCGGCGACTTTCAGCGCCTCGATGAACGGATCAATCTCGCCCCCCAGCACCCTGGTCAGCTCGTGAAGGGTGAGATTGATGCGATGATCGGTGACTCGATTCTGCGGATAGTTGTAGGTGCGGATCTTGGCCGAACGATCACCCGTCCCCACCTGCGTCTTCCGCATCTTCGCCCTCGCCGCCTCCTGCTCGGCGATCCTCGCATCCAATAGGCGCGCCCGCAACACTTCCATTGCCTTGAGCTTGTTCTGGAGCTGCGATTTCTGGTCCTGTTGGCTGACGACGATACCGCTCGGAATGTGCGTGATGCGCACGGCGGAATCGGTTGTGTTCACGCTTTGGCCGCCGGGGCCCGAGGAGCGGAACACATCGATGCGGAGATCCTTGTCCTCGATCTTTAGATCTATCTCTTCAGCTTCCGGCAGGACCGCGACGGTGGCCGCCGAGGTGTGGATGCGACCCTGGCTCTCGGTGACGGGGACGCGCTGAACACGGTGCACGCCCGACTCCCAGCGCATTGCTCCAAACGCGCCTTCACCCTTCACCTTGAAGATCGCTTCCTTGACGCCGCCGAGTGTGCCGTCGGATTGCGAAATGACCTCGATGCGCCAGCGGCGGCCCTCGGCGAAGCGCGTGTACATGCGATAGAGATCGGCCGCGAATATGGCGGCTTCGTCACCGCCTGCGCCGCTGCGGATCTCGACGATGGCCGGGCGGTCGTCCAGAGGGTCGTGCGGAATGAGTGCCGGCTTGATCTCGGCGAGAACCGCGTCAATCGATTTCACGAGACGCGCCTCTTCCGCTGCGGCTTCCTGCGCCATGTCGGGGTCATCAGAACGCAGAAGCTCGCGGGTTTCCGCGAGCTCCTGCTCATATCTCTGAAGTCTGGCGCCCATCTCGACGAGCGACTCGAGATGCCTGTGCTCGCGGCCCAGCGCTGCCATGCGCTGCTGGTCGCGCACCGTCTTCGGATCGGAGAGCTCTCGCTCTACCTCAGCGGCACGCGTTAAAGCGTCCGTGAGCCGGTCACGGAGACTCAGCTTTCGGTGCTAGGCGCAGCGGCTGGCTTGCCGTACCTCTGACGGAAACGCTCGACGCGTCCCGCGGTATCGACGAGTTTCTGCTTGCCCGTGAAAAAGGGGTGGCAGTTCGCACAAATGTCGGTATGAATCTCTGCCTGGGTGGAGCGGGTCTGGTAGGTATTACCGCAGGCGCACTTGACCGTCGCCGTGGCGTACACTGGATGGATATCGGCTTTCATCGGAGTCTCTCGAGGATGCTTAACAGTAGCTTGGAAGTATAGCTAAACTGGGCGTCTCAAACAAGTTAGAGCCCCAGGGGCAAGCCAGGAATCTTTTTGCCGAAAAGGCGCACCGCATGGTGAGCGTATTCATCTTGTTTGACAGTACGAGTTGCCAGATTTTTAACAGAACGAGTTTTCAGTTTCCAGCTTTTAAGAGCTGACGGCTATGAGCTCCACGACGTCGGGACGTCATTGGCGGAAGAGGGGGCTGCATAGCTAAGCTCCTCTGCGCAGAAAAAGGAGGTTGATCCGCCAAGATGCTTTATGGACTGACGAAATGCGTCATTTCCCCGCGCCTGGCCAATCCTCGCTGAGTGACGTCCCGACGTAGTGAAGCTGCCGGCGGTCAGCTTGAAAGCTGGAAACTGAAAACTCGTTCCGTTGCTTTTCCCGCCCTGGCCATTCCCTCCGGTCACGCCTGTATTTGCATTCACGGACTCGTGCAACAGCCGGTCTCGTGCGAACTTACAGGCAGATGAAAATCCGCGGATCTGTCCTCTATCTCGCCGCGTGCGTGGGAATATGCGCATCGGCGCCGTCGGTCGCGCTCGCCCAGCTGCTTCCCTTCACTCCCCCTGTTCCAACCGGTGAGCCAGGATCCGAGCTGACGATCTATCTGTTGACCATCGGGCAGGGCGACGACGTGTGGGAGCTGTTCGGCCACAACGCGATCTGGGTGAAGGATCGCGCCCAAGGCACGGACGTCACGTACAACTGGGGCATGTTCGACTTCAACCAGCCTCATTTCGTGAGCCGCTTCCTCACCGGCCACACGCTCTACTGGATGGAAGGGATCGACCTCGAGACATTGCTCCAGGCCTACACGGCGCGCGATCGGTCGATTCTCGCCCAGGAATTGAATCTCACGCCGACGCAACGGTTGGAGCTGAAGCAGTCGCTCGAATGGAACGCGCTGCCACAGAACAAGTTCTACCGCTACGACTACTACCGTGACAACTGTTCCACGCGACTCCGCGATGCGCTCGATCAGGCACTGGGCGGTCAGCTCCAGAGAGCGACCGCGACGCGGATGACAACGGGCACCTATCGAACCCAGACGGAGCGGCTGACGCAGAAAGACATTCCAGTCTACACGGGAATCATGCTGGCCCTGGGTCATCCCGCCGACCGGCCTCTCTCGGAGTGGGAGGAGATGTTCCTCCCCGTGCGAATGGCGAACGACATCAGGAGCGTGCGAATCAGGAGCGATTCGAACGCGACGGTCCCGCTGGTCCGCTCGGAGATGGCGCTGTTCACCGCGGGGAGATCGCCGGAGCCGGCGTCGCCGCCGAACTATCTCGGCTGGTACGTTACGCTGGGAATTCTGATCGCCGGTGCTCTGATAGTGCTGGTGAATCGGGCGGAAGGTGGAAGCAAGCTCGCTCTCTTCGCGGCGACAGCGACAGCGACCTTGTGGAGTCTGATTGCGGGTTTTGCCGGAGTCGCGCTGGTGGCGGCCTGGGCGTTCACGGAGCATTTCTACATGAGCCGGAACGAGAATCTCGCGCAGTTCGACCCGCTGTCGATCGCGCTGGTGATTCTGATTCCCCTATCCATCTACGGGGTGCGCGGAGTATCGCGGGCCAGAACGGTTAGCGGAATCGTCGCCGTGTTGTCGCTTTTCGGTTTCGTCGCGCAGGGAATTCTGCTCTTCGATCAGCGGAACGGGGAGATCATCGCGCTCGCGCTGCCCCTCAATCTCGCCGTGGCGTGGGTGGTATACCGGCTCTCCGCCTACAGGCGAACTTCGCGTTCGTCTTCGGCGGCCTTGTAGATCGCTTCCATCAGCCTCATGACCACGAGCTGATCCTCCGGCGGCTCATAGGGCGTTTCCTCGTTGACGACGGCGATGAAGTGGGTCAGCTCCGAACGATAGGACTGCAGAAATACACTCTCGCGCGCAGCTGCTCCGCTCGGTGAAACATCGGTGGGACGGCCATTCAGCTGCTTGACGACGCGCAGAGGCGCGAGCCGCGCGCTGCCCCGTCCCGACAGAACTTCGAACCACCAGCGCTCTTCCTGCCCTACATATGCCCAGGAGACGTCGAAGCTGAAGCTGATGCCGCCCGCGCACTCGACGTGCACGATCATCGCATCCTCGACGGTGTTCGCGCCGCGGCCGCGATCCATGTGCGCGGTCACTCTGATGGGTTCGGGAAAATCGGCGACCCAGAGAGCGAGGTCCACGAGTGGATAGCCATGCTCGAAAAATGCTCCGCCTCCCGCTTCCGGCTTTCTGAAACGCCAGCCGGTGCGGGCGCTGGCGAACTGGTACTGTCCCGCGCGCACTCCAATCAGGCGGCCAAGCTCGCCACCCTGTAGAAAGCGGTATAGCTGCTGCACGTCGCTGCGAAAGCGGGGATTGTTGCCAACCACGACTTTCCGCCCGGCCTGTTTGGCGGCCGCGAGAATGCGCTCGACGCCACGCGAGGTAAGTGAGAGAGGGCGCTCGCACAATACATCGACCTTCGCCTTGAGCGCGCGCAGCACGTGCGGCTCGTGCAGATGGTTCGGTGTCGCGAGCACCACGGCGTCGACCTGATCCAGCTCGAGCATGTCCTCGAAATCCGTGAAGACGTCCGGGATTCCCAGCCGTTCGGCGATTGCGCTCGCCTTCGGTCCGTCGTTGTCGCAGAGCGCGACCAACTGGGCACCCTTGATCTTCGACAGCACGGGGAGATGAGCGAGCTGTGCGATCGCTCCGGCGCCAACGAGGCCAATGCGGCAGTTGTTCTTCATCGTGTCATCTCTGGCGATCAACCGGCAATGCGTCCGATGGTCGTTCCCGGATAATATGTCTGGAGAATGGTGCGATAGCCCTGGCCCGCGCGCGCCCTGCCGATCGCCCCCCACTGGCACATCCCGATGCCATGCCCATACCCTCGACCATTCACCGCGAGATTCGTTACTTCGCCTCCATTCTCCGAAGTAGTGAAAGTGAAGTAGGTGCTGTTGAGAATGGCACCCGTCGGATTCCTGAGGACGAAGCGGATGTCGTTGCCGCGGAGTGTGTAGTTGCCGCTTTCGGTCTGGACGATCAGCGCGGCGACGCGATCGGAGGCGGTTCTGCCCTGTTCTTTAACCCCCGTAATTTTCCCGAGGCTGCCCTTGGGAGCGTTCGTGTATGCCACCAGATATTTCTCCATCACCGCTCTCAGGCCGGCGGCATCGAAGCTCTGCGTCCAGCTGAAACGAGGCGACGCATCGCAATAGAAGCTGTTCGTACCGGGAATTCTGTCACTCACTGGCCGCAGATACGGCTCGTCGGGCTGGGTGTACCATACCTCGCTCGCCGCGGCTGTGCTTCCGCCGCACGTCGAGTGATACGGCGTAGTGATCGGCTGTCCGCCATACGTGACCACGATGTCGCGAGTGGTGTTGATCGCGTCATCCGACAGCGGCCTTTCCGCATCCATGCCGCCATAGACCTGATCCTGCACGGTGGCGTACATGTCGAAGCCCCGGGTGTCGGAGAGATGCTTGTACGCGTAGGTGCGCGCCGCGACAGCCTGCGCCTGGACCGCGGCCATCTCGGCGGCGGTTCGGTTGCCGATCTCCAGCGGCACCACGCCTCTGAGATACGAGTCCATGGACAGTCGGTTGACCACGAGAAGTCCGGAATCAGTAGCGCTTATAACGAGCTCGCCGCGATAGCGCTTACCATTCCATGTCACGTCTGGCCCGTTTGGGGCGGGCCGAGCGATGATTGGGCCTTCTCGGGGATCAGGGGAGGAGCCAGTGGGGCCGAGCCGAATCCGAAGCCCGTCGGGGGATACCATCCATTCCTGGCTCGCGCTGGCGGCAGCGATCTGAGTCTCTCCGTTCCCGTCGAAGAGTCGCCAGTCTCCAGTCGCGCTGATCCGCCCTTCGCTCGCGGCGGTCGCGAGGACGATGCGAACGGGCTGATCGGCGCCGCTCTTGTATTTTCCGCCAATGGGCGGCACTGGAGCGGTCGGGGTACCCGGCGACCTGAGAGAAACGCAGGCGGCAACGCCCAGCACCACCGATAGCGAAACGATCTTATTCAATTGCTGCCTCCATTGCGTCTTTCAATCTCTCGAGCGCGGCTCGGACTTCGGCGTCGCCGTGCGCGGCCGACATGAAGCACGCTTCGAACGGCGATGGAGCCAGATAGACTCCCCGCTCGAGCGCCGCGTGGAAAAAACGGCGAAATAGTCCCACATCCGAGGATTTCGCACCGGCAAAATCGCGGACTTTCGTCCCCGCAAAGAAAAATCCCCACATGGAACCCGCGCACTCGGCGGTGAACGGCACGCTGAGCTCCCGTGCGATCTTCCGCAATCCTTCGACCATCGCGGTGGTGCGCCGCTCGATCTTGGCGTGAAGGGCCGGCGTGAGCGCTGAAAGTGTCGCCAGGCCAGCGGCCATCGCAAGCGGGTTTCCGGAAAGTGTGCCCGCCTGATACACGGGTCCTGAGGGAGCGACGCGCTCCATGATATCTCTGCGGCCACCATAGGCCGCCACCGGCAATCCACCTCCTATGACTTTCCCCAGAGTCGTGAGATCGGCGGTGATCCCAAATCTCTCTCTCGCCCCGCCCGGAGCGATGCGGAATCCGGTCATCACCTCGTCGAAGATGAGCAGTGCGCCCGAGCTGTCAGCGAGAGCGCGGAGCCCGGCGAGAAAACCGGCCTCGGGGGCAATGAATCCGGAGTTGCCGACGATGGGCTCGACGATGATCGCCGAGGTCTCGCTCCCCCTCCGGCGCATGAGGTCTGCGGCGGCATCGAGATCGTTGAATGGGACCGTGAAGGTGAGAGCGGCAAGTGCGGAGGGTACCCCCGGGGAATCGGGCAGGCCGAGGGTCGCGACCCCCGACCCGGCGTGCACCAGGAATGAATCCGCATGTCCGTGATAGCAGCCCTCGAACTTGAGGATCGCGTCGCGTCCGGTGAACGCGCGCGCCAGTCGTACCGCGCTCATCGTCGCCTCGGTGCCACTGGAGACGAAGCGCATCATCTCCAGGTGGGGCATCCGCTCGCGGATCATCTCTGCCAGTTCGACTTCGAGGAGTGTCGGCATCCCGAAGCTCGTGCCGTCCCTCATCGTGCGCTCGAGGGCATCGAGAACGATTGGCGGGGCGTGGCCGAGCACGAGTGGGCCCCAGGAGAGAACGAAATCGATGTATTCCTTGCCGTCCGCGTCCCAGATGCGGGCTCCCTCGCCGCGCGCGGCAACGACCGGCTCGCCTCCAACTCCGCGAAAGGCCCGCACCGGGGAATTGACGCCACCCGGAAATATTTGGCGCGCACGCGCCATCACCTCGGCGGAGCGCATCAGCAGAGCAAATTGTCGATCGACTGCGGCGACGCTAGCATCTACCGGCCGTAGCTTCCGATCGTCACCTGGCTCACTGGAAGCTCGCGCGAGACACGGCGCTTATGCGGAATGCCCGCGGGCAGTACGACTCGGATGACCGAGGCCTGGAAGTCGTAATCGTCCACGACCTCCTCGACGGCCACCTCCGCGATGGTGCCGGGCGCGAGCGCTTCGTCGAGCTGCGTTACCCCATCGATGTCGTCAGCTTGCCAGGGGAGTCGCGCCTGCGATGTTCCCGCCTCGACGTCAGTACGGTCCACCAGCGCCATTGCAGTCTGCCCAGCACGCGACTCGTACCGGTCCGCGGTAATCGCGCGCTGCAGCTCGGTCAATCGTTCGAGGCGCTCGCGCTTCTCGGCTTCATGCACATCGTCGGGGTACTCCGCGGCGCGCGTTCCCTCCTGCGGCGAGTACGTGAATGCACCGACGCGCTCGAACTGGACCTCCTCGAGAAAGCCGAGCAGCTCCTCGAATTGCTCCTCCGTCTCACCGGGAAAGCCGACGATGCAAGTGGTGCGAATGGCGACGTCGGGAACCGCATCGCGAAATTGCTTCACACGGTCTCGTATCGTGTGTTGGCGCTCGGGACGCCGCATGCGCGCGAGGACCGGGTCCGACGCGTGTTGGATCGGCATGTCGACGTAAGGCAGAACACGCTGCTCACGCGCCACCACCTCCAGAAGGCGGCTGGTAACGCCAGTCGAATACAGGTACAGCATCCTCAGCCAGGGAATCGATGTCTCGGCGACCAGAGCTTCGAGCAGCTCGGGCAACGCATTCCCATCGCGCCGATCGCGCCCGTAGTGCGCGAGGTCCTGCGCCACGAGATTCACTTCACGAGCCCCTTGCAGCTCCAGCAGCTGGGCCTCCCGCACGATCTCATCGAGGGAGAACGACCGGTGCTTTCCGCGCATCAGAGGAATCGCGCAGAAGGCACACCTATGGTCGCAACCTTCGCTGATCTTGAGGTAGCGCACGTGTGGAAGATCGCCCGCGTAGAGTCTGACGCCGGGATGGAGCTGCTCGCTCTCTTCGCCCAGCAGCCCACGCTCGGTGAGCTCGGGGACGAGTCGCTGCATCTCGGACGAGCCGAGAAATACATCGACTTCGGGGAGCGACGCGATGAGCTCCTGCTTGTGGCGCTCGATCATGCAACCCACGGCGACGACAGCCTGGCAGCGGCCGGCGGTCTTGAAGCGCGCGGCTTCGATCATCGCGTCGATCGATTCCGTCTTGGCCGCGTCGATGAAGCCGCAGGTGTTGACGATTATTATTTCAGCTTCCGAGAGCTCCGGCGTGTACTCCGCGGAGTAGTCCGAAAGCTGCGCCAGGTAGCGCTCGGTGTCGACCGTGTTCTTGTCGCAGCCGAGAGTGATGACCCCGACCTTCATCGATAGTTGCCGAACTTGAGCTCCACCCCGAAATCCTGACCGCGAAGCAAAGTCATGGCTTGCTGGAGATCGTCTCTGGACGGCGATGTGACGCGAACCTGATCGCCCTGAATCGCGGCCTGTACCTTCTTGAGCTTTGCTTCCTTGATGGCTGCCGCGACCTTCTTCGCCGTTTCGCCATCCAGTGCCATTTTGAGCGCGATGTCGCGTCGCACGGTGTCGCCTCCAGCGGGCTTGATCTCGCCGGGTTCCATGTTCTTCACCGGAACGCCGCGCTTTATGAGCTTCCCCTGCAGCGCATCCCAGAGAGCCTGCATCTTGTAGTCGTTCTCGGCGGTGAGGGAGATTTTTCCTTCCGCGCGATTCAACTCGATGGTGGCGGGCGACCCCTTGAAGTCGTAGCGCTGCGTGATCTCCTTCTGCGCCTGATTGACCGCGTTATCGACCTCCTGGAGATCGACCCCGGTCGTCACATCGAAAGAGCTCTGTTGTGCCATTCGCTAAATCTAATCTCCGAGAGGCGGGGGTAACGATGCCAGGACTTCCTCCGCCATCGGGCGCACGCCAATCCGGCTCACTGATATCCTGGCGCCCCGTCGCGGTGCGAGCCGCGGGTTAACTCAGGAACGATTCCAGCGATCTCCGCCTCGAGTTGTGCCGAAGCTTGAGCAGCGCCTTCTCCTTGATCTGGCGCACTCTCTCGCGTGTGATCTGGAGCAGGGTGCCAATGTCCTCGAGCGTCATCGGGTCGGCGCCGTCCAGACCAAAATACAATCGCAGAATCTTGGACTCGCGCTCCTTGAGACTGGACAGCGATTCCTCGATCGCCTCCGACAGCGCCTTCTCGAAGGTGATCTCATCCGGAGTGGGGTTTATGGTGTCCGGGAGATAATCGAGCAGCCGGTTGTCTTCGCCCGGTGTCATCGGCGCGTCGAGCGAGAGATGCACCTGCGAGATCATCATCGTCTTGGCGACTTCTTCTTCGCTGATGTCGAGGCCGTCGGCGATCTCCAGATTGGTCGGCTGCCGGCCGAGCTCCTGGAGCAGACTGCTCGCTCTCTTCCCGATACGGTGCAGCGTACCCGCGCGATTCAGCGGGACGCGCACGATGCGCGATTGCTCGGCCAGTGCCTGAAGAATGGACTGGCGAATCCACCAGACCGCGTACGAGATGAACTTGATGCCCTTGGTCTCGTCGAATTTGTGCGCGGCGCGGATGAGGCCGAGGTTGCCCTCGTTGATCAGATCGGAGAGGGAGACACCCTGGTTCTGATATTTCTTGGCAACCGAGACGACGAAGCGGAGGTTGGAGCGTACAAGGGTATCCAGCGCCTCCTGGTCGCTCAGGCGGATCCGCTTCGCGAGCTCTACTTCCTTCTCGCGAGTTATGAGGGGGAAGACGCTGATGTCCCGCAGGTACTGATCGAGCGATCCTTCGTCGACGGTCGATTTCCGATTCGTCGAAGCCTTCATAGAGATAGCATCGTCCTCTCGAGAATCGGGAGCTCGCTAGTGTACGATCTCCCCGAACCGCTTCCACCGCACATGCGTCAGCCAGTCCAATCGGTTGCTGCTGTCGGGTGCGTAGCTATAATAGACCACCAACGGCTGGCCGCGCACAAGAGAGTCCGCGACGAAGCCCCAGTACCTCGAATCCGATGAGTTGTCGCGGTTATCACCGAGGACGAAGTAGTCATGAGGAGGGACGACCAGAGGGCCCCAGCTGTTACGCGAAGGATGATAGTTCGCCGCCGATGCGCCGCTTACCAGATAGGCTTTCTGCCAGCCGAAATCCCCGTCCGCCTGATCGTCGTCGTCCGGGATGCGCACGACGTAGCGCTCGTCGACACGCTTTCCATTCCGGATCAACGTCGCATCGCGCATCTCGAGAGTGTCGCCCGGAAGCCCCACGATGCGCTTCACATAATTGAGATCGGGATCCCTGGGGTAGCTGAAAACGGCGATTTCGCCCCTGCGGGGGGCGTGTAGAGCAGGAAGCTTGACCCCGCTGCCGGGAATCCCCGCCCCGTAGACGAGCTTGTTGATGAGCAGGAAGTCACCCTCGAAGAGAGTGTGCTCCATGCTGCCGCTCGCGATCTTGAACGCCTCTACGCCGAAGGCGCGGATCACGACGAAGAGAGAGAGAGAGACCACGATGATCTTTGCCCAGTGGGCGAAGAACGCAAGCTTGTGGCTCCGCCTCTTGTTGGCCTGCTGGAGTGCCTGGGCCTTCCTTTGTTCCGATACGTTCATGATCTCTCTATACCGCCGTAATCAGTCCGGCGTTCCCAGATAGTTGTCGATCTGGGCACGCTGCAGGGTGCCCGAAAAGTCCGCGTAGCCGACCTTCGTCTCCGAATAGAACTCGTAGACCTCCCATCCGCCCTCGCGGTGGCCATTTCCAGTCTGCTTTACGCCGCCGAACGGGAGATGGGCCTCGGCGCCGATGGTCGGAGCATTCACGTACGTAATACCGTTGTCCAGCTCGTTCAGAGCCCGGAACGCGATGTTGACGTCGTGGGTGTAGATCGACGACGACAATCCGTATTTCACACCATTGTTCACGGCGAACGCTTCGTCCGTATCCTTTACACGGACCACCGAGAGAACCGGCCCGAAGATCTCTTCCTGCTCGAGGCGCGAGCCCGCCTTCACACCGCTGAAGATCGTGGGCTTGAAGAAATTTCCCTTCGACATCTTGGAGGGACGCTCGCCACCGCAAAGGAGCTCGGCGCCTTCTGATTCGCCGATCGCGACGTAGCTCTCAACCTTCCTGAGAGAGTCTTCGTTGATGAGCGGACCCACGTCGGTTCCCTTCTTCCGGCCGTCACCGAGCTTGAGCGATTCGGCGCGGTCCTGAAGCATGCCGAGAAACTTGTCGTGGATCTTCTTCTGTAGAATAAGACGACTGGTGGCCGTACAACGTTGCCCGGTGGTGCCGAACGCTCCCCACAGCGCGCCCTCGAGAGCAAGGTCGAGGTCCGCATCGTCCATGACGATCTGTGCGTTCTTTCCGCCCATCTCGAGCGAAAGCCTCTTGTGGAGGCGCCCGCAGGTTTCGCCGACGATGCGACCGGTCTCGGTAGAGCCCGTGAAGGAGATCAGCGGAATGTCCGGGTGCTCGACCATCGCGGCGCCCACCTGCTCACCGCGCCCGTGTACGAGCTGGATCACCTCATCCGGCAGTCCCGCCTCGAGGAGGATCTCAACCAGGAGAGTTCCCGTGTGGGGCACATCCTCGGCTGGCTTGAAGATCACGGAGTTTCCGCACACGAGCGCCGGAAACATCTTCCAGGTGGGAATCGCCATCGGGAAGTTGAAGGGACAGATCAGGCCCGCGATGCCGATCGGCCGCCGGTAGCTCATCGCCCACTTGTTGCGCAGCTCGCTCGGCACGGTGCGCCCGAACAGGCGGCGTCCTTCGCCCGCCGCGTAGTAGGCGGTGTCGATTCCTTCCTGCACATCGCCCCGCGTCTCGGTGAGAGGCTTCCCCATCTCGCGAGTCATCGCGTCGGCGATCTCCTCCTTGCGCCGTGTCATGATGTCGCCGACAATCCGGAGAACATCTCCGCGCGCGGGAGCGGGAGTGCGCCGCCACTGGGCGAAGCCACGTTTCGCGCTCTCCACCGCGCGGTCTACATCGCCACGCCCCGAGAGGGGAAACTTCCCGATCAGATCATCACGATCGGCGGGGTTCCGGTTCTCGAAGTATTCTCCCGACCGGGGTGCGACCCAGCTGCCGCCGATGTAGTTGTTGAACTTTTTCATTTCAGTTTGGCATGGGTTGAGAGCGCGGAGCAGCGGTCAGCTGTGCTCGCGCGTGAGCGAGTATCGCTCGATCTTCTTGTAAAGATTCGATCGTGGCATCTCGACCGCGCGGGCGGTCTCCGACACGTTCCAATCGAACTCACGGAGCTTGTTGAGCAGAAATGCCCGCTCCGCGGCATCCTTGAACTCCTCGAACGTGCGGCACTGCGTAAGTGTAGCGAGTCCCGCGTCGTCGAGAGCACGCTGGCCGGCCAGACGGTCGATGTCCTTCGCTGAAATCTCGTTGTCGGAGGCCAGAATCAACAGGCGCTCCACGGTGTTGCGCAGCTCGCGGACATTGCCCGGCCAGTCGAGCGAGCTGAGGCGCTCGAGTGCATCCGGCATAAATTTCCGCGGAGCAATGCCCTCGCGCGCCGAGAGCGTCGCCACGAAATACTGAGCAAGCGTGGGAATGTCTTCCCGCCGCTCGCGGACCGTAGGGACGTGAATTGGCACGACGTTGAGACGGTAGTAGAGATCCTCCCGGAACTTCCCGGCTGAGATCTCTGTCTCCAGGTTCTTGTTGGTGGCGGCAATCACCCGGACATCGACTGAGATCGGCTTGGCGCCGCCGATTCTGGTGATGACATTGTCCTGCAGAACGCGCAAAACCTTCGCCTGCGCGGCCAGGCTCATGTCGCCGATCTCGTCGAGAAAGAGCGTTCCCTTGTTCGCCTGCTCGAACTTTCCCGCCCGATCCGAGACGGCACCGGTGAATGATCCCTTCATGTGGCCGAACAGCTCGCTCTCTATCAGCTCCCCCGGAATCGCCGCGCAATTCACCTCGACGAATGGCTTGTTCGCCCGCGGTGACATGCGGTGGAGCGCGCGCGCCACGAGCTCCTTGCCCGTTCCGTTTTCACCCGTGATGAGCACGCGCGCCTGGGTGGTGGCGACCTTCTCGATCTTCTCCATCAACGCGCGAATGACGGGCGCCTTCCCCACTATCTCGTAGGGAGACTCGATTGATTCGCGAAGGCGCGCATTCTCTTCCTTGAGATCGAGGTGCGAGAGCGCGTTGCGCAGCATCACGAGAATGCGATCGGTGTCGAGCGGCTTTTCCAGTATCTCGTAGGCGCCGAGCTGCGTGGCTTCGACGGCGGTGCGAATCGTAGCGTGGCCGCTGATCATGACAACGGTGGCCGCTGGATCGAGCTCGCGGATTTTCTTGAGCGCTTCCATCCCATCCATGCCGGCCATCTTCACATCGAGAAAGACCAGCTGCGGGTGCCAGCGCTGGTACTCGGCTATTCCATCCGCGGCATTCGAAATCGTGCGGACCTCATATCCCTCGTACTCGAGGAGCTGCCCCAGCGCGGCACGGATCCCCTGCTCATCGTCGATGACGAGAATCCTGCGGCTCACGGGATGCTCTTGTAGAGGGTGATCTTTCCATTGGCGATGCGCACATCTGAAATGTATTCGGGCATCACCATCGGCAGGCCATTCCGGGACACGCCCTCGACTGGTTTGTTGCGCTTCATCTGGCTGAGGAGCCGAGGGACGAGTCCCGACGGCACGTCGAGACGTCCCAGCTTGAGCTCCTGCACCAGAAACTCGGCGAGACCGGGCTTCAGCATGTTGATCGTGCCGCCGAAGCGAACGCTGTCGCGCTCCCCGAGGATGGCGCCGAGCGGTCCGAGTGCGCTGGGGCCGCCGAAGTCCTTGAGAGCGATCTCGGAGCGCACATACAGGCGGTCACCCGTAATGATCGCCTGCGAATTCCTCGCCGAGGGCGGAAGCTGTTTCGCGACCAGGAGGAAGATGTACGATGCGGCCTCGGCGCCAGTGAGATTCGCGAACACTGGTCCCGACCGCTGCCCGAGGGACTCGACCGCGACTTTGCCGCGCTCGGCCGCCGCGGCGGTAAGGGGCTCCCACTCAGTGTGTGTGCTGGCTCCGGCCGTCGCCTTCGCTGCCGCCGGCTGTTCCACCTTGGCATACCAGTACCAGACAAGAGCGGCGAGGATGATGATTACGAGGCAACCGATTTTGCGGAGACAACCGAACATAGAGTTTGGCCGGGGAGGATGAGGCGGCGAGGAGGAAGCGTTCACCCCTCGAAATCTACTCGCCTCCGGCGGCGGATTCATCACGCGACGCCCGCGGTAGCAACTGGGCAGCCGGCCTCATATGCGGCCGGTAGCGAAGCGCTTCTCCAATGTGCGATGGACCTATCTCCTTTGCTTCCTCGAGATCGGCGATCGTTCGCGCAACTTTGAGAACGCGGTGATAGCCGCGCGCGGAGAGAGCCAGTCGCTCCGCGGCTGTTTGCAGGAGAGCGCGCGCCGCCGGATCGACGGGAGTCCGCGCATCCAGCCAGCGGCCACTAGCGTAGGCGTTGCACGAGACACCGCCCGCCTTTGCGAAGCGCCTCCTCTGACTGCCGCGGGCGCGCTCGACGCGTGCCCGGACAACCAGCGAAGGATCCCCGGTGCTCGCTCCGCTCAGCTCGCGGAGGGCGACAGCGCCGACAGTGACGTGCATGTCGATTCGATCCGCAAGCGGTCCGGAGACGCGAGCGGTATAGCGATCGACATCACCCGGCGCGCAGTTGCACGCGCCGGAAGGATCGCCCGCTCTCCCGCACGGACAGGGATTGGATGCGCCGATGAGAGTGAATCGCGCCGGATATGTCACCGCCTGCGCGGCCCGCACGATCACGACCCTCGCGTCTTCCATCGGCTGCCGCAGACCGTCGAGGACGTGACGGGGGAACTCGAGCATCTCGTCGAGAAAGAGCACGCCGTTATGCGCAAGACTGACTTCTCCCGGACGCGGCACCGGGCCACCGCCGATGAGCCCGGCGCTGGATATCGTGTGATGTGGCGAGCGAAATGGGCGAACGCCATGGCTCATGCTCGTGCTGTCGAGTACGCCGGCGACCGAATGGATCGCGATGACCTCGAGCGCTTCTTCTTCATTGAGCGCCGGAAGAATGCTAGGAAGACGCCGGGCAAGCATGGTCTTGCCCGCACCCGGCGGCCCAACGAGCAATACGTTGTGCCCGCCCGCTGCCGCGACTTCCAGAGCCCGCTTGGCCGCTTCTTGCCCGATGACATCGGTGAAGTCACTCGCATCAGCGACGGTTTCTCGCGCGTACGCATCATTCCGTGCGCGCGTCAGAGTGCCTTCGCGAAGCTCCTGTACAAGATCCCTGAGATATTTCGGGGCGGAAAGCTCGAGTGCACTCACGCGAGAGGCCTCAGCCACGTTGCCAGGCGGGAGCACGAGGGTCAATACTTTTCCACGCAGTGCGTGCCGCGCCACCGATAGAGCACCTCGCATCGCGCGCAGCGCGCCGTCCAGCCCGAGCTCGCCGACGAACATTCTGTTCGTTGCCGTCGTGGCGTCCAGCTGACCGGTCGCGATGAGTATTCCCACCGCGATCGGAAGGTCGAATGCGCTACCCTCTTTTCGTACGTCGGCAGGCGCGAGATTGATTGTGATCCGCCGAGGGGGCACGTCAAACCCGGAGTTGACGAGAGCCGCGCCCACCCGCTCGCGGCTCTCCTTCACCGCTCCCGCCGCGAGTCCTACGATAGTCCACTGCGGCAGGCCGGGCGCCGCATCGACCTCGACGATCACATCATATGCATCGATGCCGACGAGGGCGGCTGAGCGAACGGCGGCGAGCATCCAGAAGGGTAATGCCCGACCGCCGCTTCACTCCCAACCGTTATCAGCCGCGCGAAATCGCTACCGCGCCCGCGTATTACCAGATCCGCGGCACCGTTGCCGGATCGCGCATCATCGGATCACTCGGCTTGCAATTGAAAGCCTTCGCAAAGGAGGGCATGTTGGAAACCGGCCCATTGGTGCGCCACACCGCCGGCGCGTGCGGATCCACCGTGACGCGCGTTCTCAGCTGCTCCGGACGCGTGTGCTCGCGCCACGTCTGCGCGTAGGCGATGAAGAAGCGCTGCTCCGGCGTGTAGCCGTCGATCTTGCTGCGCTGCCCCTGCCTCGCCAGCGCCCGCTCCAGCGCATCGTACGCGGTCACGAGGCCGCCGTAGTCGGCGATGTTTTCGCCCAGCGTGAGCTTCCCGTTCACATGAAACGTATCGACCTGGATGTAGCCGGCGAACTGGTCGACCACACGCTGGGCCTGTTCGTTGAATCGCACTGAATCTTCCGGCGCCCACCAGTCGCGTAGATTTCCCTCCGCGTCGTAGTGCCGGCCTTCGTCATCGAAGCCGTGGGTGAGCTCGTGACCGGCCCAGCTGCCTCCGAGCGCGCCGTAGTTGGCCGCCAAATCGCCCGAGGCGTCGAAAGTCTGCGGAAGCAGCGCACCTGCCGGGAACACCATCTCGTTCACCGATGGATCATAGTACGCGTTGACGGTCGGCACGGTCATGCCCCACTCCGTCTTGTCCACCACCTTTCCCGGCCGATTGATCGTCCGCTGCCACTCGAATGCGTTGGCACGAAAGACATTGGGCGCGAATGACCCATCTACGACCCGAAGCGCGCTGTAGTCGCGCCAGCGGTCCGGGTATCCCACCTTCTCGTTCATGCGCGCCAGCTTTGTGAGTGCGTATTGGCGAGTGGAATCCGACATCCAGGTGAGGCCGAGCAGCCGATTGCGAAAGGACGCCCGGATGTTGTCGATCACCTGCTTGGCCTCCGCTTTCGCCCCGGGCGAAAACGTCTTCGCGACGTAAGCCTGCCCCAGTGCTTCTCCGAGTCTCGAGTCGGCAACGCGAAGACAACGCTTCCACCGCGGGAGCAGCTCCTTTGCGCCGCTGTACAGTGAGCGGTAGGCGAAATCCTCCTGGGCAAATGCGGAGCTGAGCCACGGAGACGCGCTCGCCAGCAGATGATAGCGCAGATACGCACGCCAGTCCTCGAGCGGCGCGGTCGCCACCAGCTCCCCCGCCCGTCGCACGAAATCGGGCTCCGCCACGTTCACGAATTTCATCGGAACGGTCAGTCCGACGGTCCGGAAGTAGAGTGGCCACTCGATCGGCGCCGCCATCTTCTGCAGATCGGCGACGGAAGTCTTGTGGTATGTCGCATTCGGATCGCGGAGCGCGACACGCGTCATGGAGGCTTTCGCGAGCTCGGTCTCCAAGCTCATGACACGGCGCGAGTCGGCTGCGGACTCGCTCGGAGATTCACCCGCGAGCGTAAGAAGCTTCGCGACGTGGGCCATGTACTTCTGGCGGAGCGAGTCAGACTCCGCGTCGGTTTTCGTATAGTAGTCGCGGTCCGGCATTCCGAGCCCCGCCTGACTTACCCACGCGATGTAGTGCGCCGCGTCCTTGGGATCAGCCCCGGGAGAGAAATCAAACAGTACGTTGCTTCCCGCCTTCTGCAACAGAGCGATCTGACGAACGAGGTCACTCCGCGATCTCACCGACGCTATCGCCGCGAGATCTCCGCTCACGGGCGACACTCCCTCCCGCTCGGCGCGCGCCGAATCCATGCAGCTGGCGTAGAAGGTTCCAAGCTTCGCGACGGTGCTGCTGGCGGGCTTGCTGTGCCGCACGGCCATGGCATCCTCGAGCACGGAGCGGACGACGAGCTCGTTGATATCAGTCATCTCCTTCCCCACGCCGGAAGTCGAGAACGCGGCGGGAATCGTATCATGCTCGATCCACCCGCCGTTGGCGAAAGCAAAGAAATCCTGACATGCGCTAACGGTTGTGTCGATGTACGCGGGATCGAACACCTTCAGTCTTGCCGGTATCGGCACCGCCGATGACGTCGAGCTCGAAGGGGATTGCTGCGCCACGAGAAGTTCGGCAGCGAGGAGCAACGGGATGACGGCGAACAGGAAAGGGCGCTTGGCCTGCATTGGATTGGAAGTGAGGGTGTTGTGCCGCTCCGTCGCGATCAGCGACGCAGCGGGTAGCTCAGCGGGTAGCTCAGCGGGTAACTCAGCGACGCGTAGTGATTGCTATCAGGCCAACTGTGTGTCCACCGCCGTACCTCGGAGGGACCTCGCCGCCGCGATACAGCCGGATCTCCACGATCTGCGCGACGTTCATGCTTTTCAGCGCATCCGGCGGACTGTCGACGTATCCGAGCGCGACCTCATCGACATAGATGTCGGGGTACGCAACCCTGGTCATCCCCACCTGTCGCGCCGTCAGGAAACTCGGATTGTACTTGCGGATCACATCGTAGACGGTCATCAGGCGCGACGAGACGATCTGATCCTCCGTTATGATCTGGTTGCTGGTTCGGGTACCGCCGGCCGTGGAAGGCGGCGCGCAGGCGGCAGAGCCCGCGATCATCAGTGACACCAGGAGTCCAGCTCGCAGCATCAGATCCTCACTCGAGAGAGAACGACCACCGGTAACGAGGTGACGAGGCAAACATGTTATCGGGAAATCGATATCACAAGCGCCGGCGGGGCGTGTGAGGCGGAGACCGGATGCAGAAAGGCGGAGCGCCCTTTCGGAACACTCCGCCTTTCTGTCTCTGGCCGGACCTCTTGCGAGGCCCGGCCCGGGAAGGTGCTTAGTCCTGCGGTGCCACGATCTTGTCGCTGCCGATCGTCACGATACGGAAGTCATCGCGGCGATTCTGCTGCCAGCAGGCTTCGTTGTGCTCGGTGCAAACCGGGCGCTCCTCGCCATAGCTCACGAGGTCGAAGCGATCTGCCGCAATGCCGTGGTCAACGAGGTACCGCTTGGCGGAAGCCGCACGGCGCTGGCCGAGGGCCAGGTTGTACTCGTCGGAACCACGCTCGTCAGCGTTACCCTCGATACGAATCCGCATGCCAGGGTTAGCCTGGAGCCACGGAAGCTTCCCATCGAGTATAGCAGCCGCATCCGGTCTGACCGTCGACTTGTCGAAGTCGAAGTAGATCGGGGCCGTGATCTTGGTCGTGTCTACAGCAACTACTGGAGCAACGCAAGCCGGATCACTCGCCGGGATGTTCATGTTGTACTGGCACATTACAACCGGCGCCGGTGGTGGCGGCGGGGGAAGCGGAGCGACGCAGTTCGGGCTCGAAGCTGGAATGCTCTCAAGACCGGCGTACGTGCACATGACCTCCGGACGCGCGCCACCAAGCAGGAAGCTGAGACCCGCACGAGCGTGCAGGTTCATGTTCGCGCTGGGCTTGTGGTTCGGCATGTAGTCGATCACACCGTCAAGACGAAGCGCGGTGCGGTTGGCGATGCCGATACGGAGACCAGCCAATCCGCTGGCGCCGTAGTTATAGGTGTAGTCTTCAACACCAGCAGTGCCGCCTTCTAACTTGTAGTTCGTGCGAACCGCACCAGCGCCGATAATGAACTGGCTCTGCCGGCCCATCAGGTTGCCGAGCGGGAAGTTGTAGTTCATGCGAAGCGCGAACGCTGAAGCGTTGACTTTAGTCGGCGCCGCACCAGTGCAGGAAACACACCCGGTGGCCTGCGCGTCCTGCGGCGAATAGTAGCCATCGCCTTCAAGCTCCCAACGGGGATCCGAGAGGAAGACGCCCAGGCGCCCGCCGTAGCCGAAGCCATCCTTAGCTACCGCGTTCAGACAGGGGTCCACGGCCGAACAGCGGCCGGCGTTGTTGTCGAACCAAGTCCACTGGCCAAACGCGCCAGCTTCGACCGTGCCGGGGAGCGGAGCATTGAGCTCATCCCACCAGACGATCGGCGCCCACAGCATGGTGCCGCTCGTCATGCTGCCACCTCCGAACATGGAGGCGAGGTCGGGCGAGAACTGGACACCGGCCTGAGCGCGAACGTTGAAATCGCTCGGCGTCGGCATGTAGTCGACGATGCCGTCGAACCGGAGAGCAAAGCCGCCGAATCCGAGGTTGAAGCCCGCGGCTCCTTCGACGCCGTAGTTGTACGTCCCGGTCATCGGCGCGTCCTTCAGACGGAGGCTGTTCAGCACGCCACCGCCACCAATGTGGAACGACGGCATGTTGCCGAGCGGGAAGTTGTACATGAGGCGGGCGGAGATCGGGCCGTAGCTCAGATCCTTTCCCGCGTTGGGCGCGCCAGTCGCGACCGCTGGGGCGGTGTAGGAACCTTCAGCTTCAAGGTTCCACTGCGGGGTTATGAATGCCCCGATCCGCCCGCCGTAGCCCAGCTTACCAAAATCAAAGCCGTTGTCGATGTTCTGACCGTTGAAGTACGTATACTGTCCGAAGCCGCCTACCAGCAACGTACCGGGCGACTGTGCCGCCGCCGTTCCGCCGAGGAGCAAGGCCGCCATCGTACAGACGGTCCAACTTCTTCTCAACATGATTGTTTTCCTCTCAAAAGGTGGAGATACTTTCCAGCGGATGCCGCGGTCGCACGTAGCGTCGTGAGGCAGGATGCGTGCCCAGTGAGTGCGGAAGCACTCTCCAGACGAACCCCCTCACAACCGCACAAACCTAGCGAATCTTTTCGGTGGCGCCAGTGATATGCGCCTTGTAAAACGGCGCATAAACATCCGTCGCGCTCCGCCGATTTGCCGATGCGGTACCCGTTCTCGTCGTGGGCCAAATGGCTTGCAAGTGCCACGCCATCCACCAGACCCGGAGGAAGATACACAACTTTGGATTCGAGTGGGATCCGGAGGCTACTGGACCACTCTCCGCCACCACGGTCCGCGCTGACGGGTAAGTATCCTCGATGTTGCTGCCCTCCACGCGCGCTGCATCTCGCCACCTTCGGCGTAACGGTCTTCCGGATTGGGCGCGAGCGCGCGGCGAAACCAGCTCGCGAGCACCGTCGGGTATGAATCCAGATCGGCGCGCTCCCCGAGCTGGCGCGCTAGAATCAGCTTCGCATCATCTTCGCCGAATGGTGGCTCACCCGATAGTGCAAAGAGAATGATCGCCGCCAATGAGTAATAATCCGCGGCGGGACCCTGCGCTTCGCCGAGA
>CABEAH010000005.1_pt1 | contig 28635 bp, 28 predicted proteins | sample 3132331 | NCBI WGS metagenome assembly CABEAH01 (sample SAMEA5534343, study PRJEB31848) | metagenome | biome: tundra; feature: field; material: soil | place: USA | collected 2013-05 | depth 0.45 m | reverse complement strand
GCGGATGAGGATGCTGCCGCGCAAGATTCAGCTGCGCACGCCAGACGCGACGAGCTTGCCGGACAAGGAGGACGATGTCATCCTCGAGAGCGATGATATCCCCCCAAAATGAAGGCTCGAAGGTGCGGCTCGACAAATGGCTGTGGGCCGCACGCTTCTTCAAGACGCGGTCGCTTGCCGCCGAGGCGATAGAAGCGGGGAAGGTGGAAGTTGGCCGCGAGCGAGCGAAGCGTGCAAAGCAGCTGCAGGTTGGCGACTTGGTGCGAGTTCGTCTTGGACCGTACTACCATTTGGTGACGGTTCGCGCGCTATCCGAGCGGAGAGGTCCCGCATCCATTGCGGCGACGCTGTACGAGGAGGACGCGGAAGGCAAAAAGGCGCGCGAAGCGATGCAGGTGCAGGTGAGAGCGGCGCAGTCGGTGTCCGGATATGAGAGCGGACGACCGACGAAAAAGGATCGGCGCGACATCGAGAAGCTCCGTCGCAAAGCCAACGGTTGAGGGGCCGACTCAGAACTCTATCTGCGCACCAAGCTCGACCACACGATTGGGCGGTATCTTGTAGAACGCCGTCGCCGAGCGTGAGTTACGCGACATGAACACGAAGAGCTTTTTCCGCCACCGCCAGAGATGGCCCGGGCCGGTAGGAATGAGCTGCTCTCGGCCAAGATAATAGGTCGTGTCGAGCGGTTTTGCATCGATCCCGACGCCCTGCGCGCGGCGCAGAATCGCGGGCACGTCGGTTGATTCCATGAAGCCATATCGCGCCTTGATGCGGAAGAGACCCTGGTCCAGGGGAACGATGGTGATTCGCTCGGCGTCGGGAATCGTCGGCACCTCCTCCGATAGTATCGACAGCAGGACGACTTTCTCGTGGAGGACCTTGTTGTGCTTCAGGTGGTGCAGCAAGACGACCGGCGTGCCCTCTGCCTCGCGCGTCATGAATACCGCCAGGCCGGGCACGCGGACGGTTTTCCGGGTGGCGAGATCGGCCAGCAGAAGATCGATTGGAAGCATTCCCTTTCGCAGGATATCCTGAACGATTTCCCGGCCGGTGTGCCACGTGGTCATCACTGTGTAGATCGCGGCAGCGATAGCGAGCGGTACCCAGCCCCCCTGCACGATCTTGAGCAGATTTGCGCCGAAGAACGCACCGTCGATGATGAGGAACGGAACCACGAGCACAATCGTTCGTGCGATGCTCCACCCCCACCACGTTCGCGCCACGACGTAGAGGAGCGAAGTCGTCATCAGGAATGTGCCGGTGACCGCAATCCCGTAGGCGGCACCTAGCGCGGTAGACGAGCGGAAGCCGAGCACGACGAGCAGAGTTCCGATCATGAGCGCGGTGTTCACTTCCGGTATGTAGATCTGTCCCGGCTGCTCCACCGATGTATGCGTGATGGTTACACGCGGGCTGTATCCAAGCTGCACGCACTGGTGGGTGAGAGAGAATGCGCCCGATATCAGGGACTGCGACGCGATGATCGCCGCCATCGTCGCCAGAGCGATGAGTGGATACAGCAGCACTCGCGGCGCGAGCAGGTAGAATGGATTCGCGGCGGCGGCCGGGTCGTTCAGGATCGCACCGCCCTGGCCAAAGTAGTTGAGCACGAGACTTGGCAGCACGAGACCGAACCAGGCGACACGGATGGCCCTCTTTCCAAAGTGTCCCATGTCCGCATAGAGCGCTTCCGCGCCCGTCACGGCGAGAACCACCGCGCCGAGCACCACGAAGGAGTGAAGGCCGTGGTCCGCGAAGAATTGTACGGCATGCCAGGGATTGGCGGCGAGCAGAATTTGCGGCTGACGCGCGATCTCGACCACGCCAAGAATTCCTATGGTGAGGAACCAGACAAGCATTATCGGCCCGAAGACCTTACCGACCTTGGCGGTACCCTTTTTCTGGAAGAAAAAAAGCAGAAAGATGATGATGAGAGTCGCCGGGATAACGAACCTGCTCAGAATGGGCGCCACCACGCCGAGGCCTTCCGTGGCGCTCAGCACGGAGATCGCGGGAGTGATCACTCCGTCCCCGTAAAGGAGCGCTGCCCCGATCAGGCCGAGGGCGACGATGACTGCTCTGCGGGTGCGATCTGATTCCCGGTGTGTGCGCTGCAGGATCAGCGCGACGAGGGAGAGAATTCCGCCCTCACCGCGGTTGTCCGCGCGCATCACGAACACGATGTACTTGATGCTGACCACGCTGATCAGCGACCAGAGAATCAGCGAGAGAACGCCGTAGACGTTTCCGGGTGTGGGCGCCAGGCCATACTCTGGCTTGAAGCACTCACGCAGTGCGTAAAGCGGGCTCGTCCCGATGTCACCGTAGACGACACCGAGCGCGAGAAGAGTGAGTTTTGCGAGACGGCGGCCGCTCGGATGAGCTTCGAGGTTAGTGCTGATTTGCGCGACCTATAGAGGTTCTACGTGGCCCTGCCTGAACTGCGGCGGGCTTTGAGACGTCGCAATTTCCGCAACTGCGTCGGCCTTTGCAAGGTCGATACCCTCACTCGGAAAAATGTATGCTCCAATGGGCATATCGCTTGCACTAAGAGCGTATCCAGGCAGTATGTGTTCTCTCAGAGGAGGTACTCGTGACGGACCACAACACAAGGAAAGGCCTCAGCGAAAGAGGCATCGAAAACCAAGTGAAGGGCACAGCCAAGGAAATGAAGGGCAAGCTCCGCGGCGATCTCGGTGACGCGACCGACAATGCCAGCGAGCATATCAAGGGCCGCGCGGAACAGCTCGAGGGCAAGGTGCAGAAGAATTTCGGAAGGGGTGAACGAAAGAGTGATCCCGATAACCGATAGCCTTTTGTAGCAAGCAAATGAAAAGCGCCGGCGCAGAATCGTGCGCCGGCGCTTGTTTTATCTGATTGTACGGCTATCGTGGCCGCTGGCCCGCACTGTCTCCGCCACGACGCTCGACGAGATCATGACGCGCCGCGGACCGCATCTTCTCCAGCTTGGCCTGCTGCTCCGGATTGAGGAGGCGCTTGATCTGCGAGTGCGTGCTGTCACTGATGGTTCGCGCGACCCTGCCCGTCGAATCGAGCTGGGGCTTCAGGGGCTTGTAGAGCGCGACGATCTGCCTGTGCTTCTGGTCCATCAACGAATCGATGGAGGCTTGCTGCGCGGGGGTGAGGTCAAGCTCTTCCGCCATCTTCTGCCGGGACGCGCGCGGACCGCGCCCTTCACCATGTGCGCCCTTGGCGATCATCCGATCTGCCGTGAAGCCGAGAGCGCCACCGGCGACGAAGGCGCCAAGCAGGAACATCAGCGCGTAACTTTTCGACCGTTCCATCGGCATCCTCAGTGTGATAGCACGTAGCGGAACGTCGCTTCGCGCTGCGAGCTTCCGTCGCGCGGGGCCGTAGCCACCTGCACGGCTCCGGGAAGGATATCTGCGACCATCAGTTCGGTGGCGGCTTCGTATGCGGTGCTCATGTCCGCTTCGTCCTGCCGCGACCACAATATTCCGGCCGCTGCAAAGATGAGGGCCGCAGCCGCCAGGCCTGGCGCGGCCCAGCGCCCGAGAACGGACCACCAGCTCGCCTGCAACCAGATGACACCGGGGCGGTGTTCGGCGATGTGCGTCATGATCCGGCTCTCGAGGGCGTCCCAATACGCGCCATCGGCGGGCGATGCGTACAATCCGCGCAGAATCCGCACGATTCTCGCGTCACCTTCGTCAGCCAGTCGCAAATCGGTTCGATCGTTCATCGCTTATCCCCTCAGGTTCTCGAGCAGCCCACGTAAACGTTGCCGCGCATGGTGTAGATCCGACCGGGCGGTTCCACCCGGTATCCCCAGCATGTCTCCAATCTCAGCGTGCGTAAAGCCCTCGATATCATGCAGCACTATCACCGCCCGCGCGCGATCCGGAAGCTCCGCCAGCGCTCCCTCCAGCCGCTGTCTCAACTCGCCGTCTTCGGCCGGATCGCGAAAGGGACTCGGAATCGCATCCGATAGTTCCTCGGCGGTCCGTACTTTTCGACGCCGTGCCAGGTCGAGTGCCGCGTTCGCCACGATCCGATTGAGCCACGCGCCGAAACCCTGGCCCGCATCGAATCTGTCGAGCGCCTGATACGCGCGCAGGAAACCTTCCTGAACCGCATCCTCGGCGTCCTCATGCGTCATTACGATCGACCGGGCAACGAGATACGCCCGTCGTTGATGCAGATGCACGAGGCCGGCGAAGCCCCGTTCATCCCCCGTCTGGGCCAGACGAACGAACCCTCGCTCCTCGTCAGGAATACGCATCGGTGCGGTCAATCGTTGACGGGCTGATGAACTGGCCGGAGGAAATTCAAGCCTAAAGCTACGGTCAGTGGCGCTTGCGCGTGGAATGGCCTAATGGACCGGACCCATGGCTCCCCTGGCTCGGCCGGTTCTGAAAAGGAGCAAGAGAGGAAGGGCACAAACCAGCACCAGGCCGCTGTAGAAGTAGATCTTTGAGAAGGCCAGTATGCTCGACTGGATGGTAACCTGCCGGTCGAGTATCGCGATCGCCTGCTGCTGTGCGACCATGGGGTTGACCCCGCGAGAGATCAGGCCGCGCGATCATCGAGAGCCGGCTCAGGTACTTGTGCGCGTATCGATCCTCCGAGGATTGGATCATCCCCGGAAGACGAAGCACGGGCGGTGGTCACCGATCTGCCGTGTTCACATGTACGACCGCCGAGAGGCCCGGCCTGAGCGGATAGTTCCCGGCACATGGCTTCGTGACTTCGATGCGCACGGGCACGCGCTGCACCACCTTGGTGAAGTTCCCGGTGGCGTTGTCCGGCGGCAGAAGCGCGAACTTCGCTCCCGTCGCACCGCTCACACTCGCGACCTTCCCGTAGCCGACGCAACCGCCATACGCATCGATCTCGAACTCGACCGGCTGGCCCGGACGCAGCTTCGCGAGCTGTGTCTCCTTGAAGTTCGCGGTCACCCAGACGCCGGTGTCGGCGACGATGCTGAGCAGAGGCTGTCCCGCGGCGACGAGCTGGCCGACCTCGACCTGCTTTCTCGAGACCTCGCCCGATGCGGGCGCGGTGATGCGCGTGTACTCCAGCTGCAAGCGCGCATTTTCAACGGTCGCCCGCGCGCCCATGGTGCGCGCATTCGCCATTCGTACGCCCGCTTCCGCGGTCGATACGTTTCCGCCGGCGGCGGACGCCTGTCGCTCGGCCGCGACGAGATTGGCATGCGCTGCCGACGATGCTGCCTGCGCCGCGTCGAGCTGCTGCCTGGAGATTATCTGCTTCGCGACGAGCTCACGCGCCCGTGCGAGATCCGCGTCCGCCTTCTGGCTGTTGGCTCGCGCCGCGCCGATCTGCGCATTGAGCGCCGCGCGCTGACTGGTTGCGCTCTGAACCTGCGCCTGAGCCTGGCCGGCGAACCCACCGCCGCCCGCCGCGGCTTCCGCGCCCACCAGATCGGCTTGCGCCTGCCGCAGGCGAACGGCGTACTCCGCATCGTCGAGCTGCACAAGCAGCTGCCCCGCGCTCACGTGATCGTTCTCGGAGACGCTCACGGTTTTTACGTATCCGCCAACCTTCGAGAGGACGGGAACGATGTGTCCGTCCACCTGCGCGTCGTCGGTGCTCTGGTGCGAGCGGCCGTAGTTCCACCGCTGGAACGCCCAGACCAGTCCGGCCAGAACGACGACGGCCACTATGATGAGAATGATCTGCTTCTTCCGCGACGGATTGTCAGGCGCGGCAGCCACCGGCTCATCCTCTCGCGAGGGTCTGTTTGCTTCGAGTGCAGTCGCCATGCTCTTTCCTGTTATTCCTGATGGTCTGGATTGAGTATCGGATTGTCTTTTGAGCTACTTGAGATTCGTGATGCTTCCCGTCGCGCGCGCGATGGAGACCCGAGCCAGCTGATACGCGGTGAGCGCGTCGACGACGAGTGTGCGCGACGATGTAAGAGCGAGTGACGCGTTCACGACGTCCGCATTTCCCGCGACGCCGGCATTGAAGCGCTCGCGCGCCTGTGAGAGCTCCTGCTCCGCAAGCCGCAGCCGTTCACGCGCCGCGTCGACCTGCTCGCGGGCGCCAGCGAGATCGAGAAGCGCACCGCGGACATCAGCGGCAGCCTGCTGCTCCAGGTCGCGGCGGCGGAGTTGCGCTTCCTTTACCACTGACTCCTGCTCCTGTGCTCTCGCTTCCCGCCGGAATCCGTCGAATATCGGCAGGCTCACCTCGAGCCCCCAGGTATACGTGTTGAGGAGACGTGCGCCGTTCTTTCCGATCACGCCATTGTCGGCGACGAGCCCGAGCGTCGGCAGGCGCTCGGCCTTGATCGCGGAGAGACCCTGCTGCGCCGAGCGAATGCGCTCTTCTTCCGCGATGAGGTCGGGGCGATTCCGCAGAGCTTCCGCGACGAGAGCTGCTTCGTCGGGTAGCGGCTCGGTGGAGACGGGCGCCGACAATGAATCACTCAGCTCGATGGGCGTGCCAACCGGAAGAGCGAGTGACCGGAGAAGATCCAGCCTGGCCCGATCGCGAGCGTTGCGTGCGGCAATCAGACTGGAGCGGGTCGCCGCGAGCTGGGCCTGGGCGCGCGTCACGTCGAGTCCCACACCGGTGCCTGCCTGTAGCTGAGACCGCGCGATGCCGAGGAGCTCCGTGGCGAGCACAGTATCGGTCTGGCGTGAAGTGAGATCAGCGTCGGCGCGCATTGCGCGCACATACGCCGCGGTCGCGATCGACGCCGCCTGCTCGGCCGTCGCCTCGGCGTCAGCGTTGAATGATCGTGCGGCGGCCGTGGCCGAGCGAACGCGTCCAAGCGCGCCGAAGTCGATGAGGTTCTGTTGAACGCGCCCGCGAATGTCGAGCGTATTGATCGGTCCTTCGACCTGCCCTCTTGGATCGAAGACCGGTTTCTGGCCGGCGGGAGCGGGAAGGTCGATTCCGAGTGTGGAGGTGTTGAATGTGCGACCCGCTTCCTGGAGGTACGTGCTGAAGCTCGGTAGCAGATCCGCGCGTCGCTGTTTCACTCTGGCTTCGGCTTCATCGGCGCGCAGGCGGGCACCCTGCGCGAGAGCGCTCTGTTGCGCGGCGAGCCGCGCGGCATCGCCGAGTGTGAGCGGCGTGACCGGCAGCTGTTGAGCGGGGAGTGTTTGCGCGACGAGAGCAGTGAGCAGGGCGGCCGCGAGAAGGCGCAGCCGCGCGCTCGAAGAGAGATCATTCATTGATGGGGAGGATGAACGGAACAGGATCCGCTGGAGCGCCGTCCGCCTGGGGGAAGGCACCGCTAGTCGGAGCAATTGCGTGGAGGTAGAACTGGGCCAACTCCCGGAAAACTTCCTCATCACTCTGACCGATGAGGAGAGGAACGCGGGTGTGCCCATTGCGCCAGATTCCATTCATGATGGTGAGAGCTACGAGCATGCGTGCCGCAACCATCGGGTCGATTTCGCGAAATTCGCCTGCATCGACGCCGCGTTGGATGATTCCGCTCAGCAGTCTTAGCCTGCGAGCGACGACGTCGCGGGCGTAGAATTCCGCGAGATCGGGAAACTGGTGGAGCTCACCGAGTATCAGCCTGTAGGTTGTGCTGAAGACCGGGGAGCGCACGTACTGCCAGTAGCTGCGCATGAAGGCGAGGAGCTGCTCGCGGGGTGTTCCTACGGTCATGTCGTGCTCGGCCTTCTCGATCCCGACAACGGCGGTCTGCCGGATCATCTCCCGAAAGAGCTCTTCCTTATTGGGGAAGTAGAGGTAGATGGTGCCTTTGGAGACGCCGGCGCGGCTGGCAATGTCCTGGAGGCGTGCGCGGGCTAACCCGGATTCGCCGAAGACCTCGAGCGCGGCCTGCAGGATCTGCTGGGGCCGGTGCTTTGGGCGTCTTCTCCATTTTGGCGTTGCGGACTTGGCTCGGGGCATCGTCTCGACTGGTAGTATCTGACCGGTCAGTAACATACACATCGAGCGAACTTTGTCAACCGGCCTGAGCGAGCCAGTTAGTGCTGCTCGGCTCCTGCGGTGGCCTTCTCGCCCCGGTAATGGGCGTTCGTCACCATCACGATCGCCGTGAGGATCAGAAAGATCGTGACGGCGCCGAGTACGAGCCCGGTCAACGCGGCGCTCAGGTCGGTCTTCTTCTTTTTCGCTTCCATCGCTATTTGGCTTCCGCGGTGTTCGAGACCCGGAGCTTCGAGATGGTGTCGTTCTGATTGATCTTGGACACGACATCCAGCCCCCCGATTACCTTTCCGAAAACGGTGTGCACGCCGTTCAGGTGTCGCGTATTCTGCTCGCTCAGCACGATGAAGAACTGGCTCCCGCCGGTATTCTTTCCCGCGTGCGCCATCGACAGGGCGCCCACCTGATGGGTGTGGGGATTCCCCTTGGTCTCGCAGTCGATCTTCCAGCCGGGGCCACCCGTCCCGACGGGTCCCTTCGCGTGCTCGCCGCCTTTGGAATACGGGTCGCCGCCCTGCACCATGAAATCCTTGATCACGCGGTGAAATTTGGTGCCGTCGTAGAAGCCGGAGTTGGCTAGCTTCTCCAGGTTGGCGACCGTGTTCGGCGCCTCCTTGTCGTACAGCTCAGCGCGCATGCTGCCGCGATTGGTCTCTATCGTCGCAATCTTTGTCATCAGTGGAGTAGAGGTGAGGATCGAGCGGTGAATGATAACATTATGCCCTGCTCGAAGGGCAGATATCGCTGAGCACGCAGCGATCGCACCTGGGGGCTCGCGCAACACACACACGCCGACCGTGAAAGATCAGAAGATGAGCGAGCAGCGCCCAGTCCTGCCGCGGGAATAGCGGCATCAGATCGCGCTCCACTTTCACCGGATCGGTTTCCCTGGTCAGTCCGAGCCGGTTGCTAAGACGCCCGACGTGTGTGTCCACGACGACGCCTTCGTTTCGATTGAACGCGTTGCCCAATACCACGTTGGCCGTCTTGCGGCCGACGCCCGGCAGCCGCACCAGCTCTTCCATTGTGTCCGGAACTTCGCCTCCATGTCGCTCGGCCAGCGCCTTCCCGAGTCCAATCAGACTCTTTGCCTTGTTACGGAAGAAGCCAGTGCTCCGGATCAGATCTTCCAGTTTTTCCGTTGGGGCTTCGGCCAGCGCTGCCGCGGTCGGAAAGGTCTCGAAGAGAAGTGGCGTCACCATGTTGACGCGCTTGTCGGTGCACTGTGCGCTCAGAATCGTCGCTACGAGAAGCTGGAACGGCGACTCGCGATCGAGCTCGCAGTGAGCGTCGGGATACTCTCGCTTGAGGCGGGCGAGAATCTCCGATGCGCTCGCGGGGTTTCTCTTCTTCGGCCTGGGGACCATGCCCTCAATATAGAGGGCATGGTGCTGCCAATTCGTGGCTGGTGTTCGACCAGGAGCCGTTCGTTAGTAGAGGGCTAATAAGCGGGCGCCCTTACTATGTATTTTCTTCGATTCCGGCGTGGAAGGGAAGCGTCTTGACGATCTCTTCGATCTGCTTCTGAATCAGCTCGAGCTCCTGGCTCGCGCCTTCGCTGTCGAGCATTCCGTGCCGCATCGTCACCGCAACCCTGTTCATGTACTTGATCTTGGTGATGATCTCCTCGGTCGCGCGGCGCAGTCTGATGTAGCGCCGCTTGTCGGCGAGGGCGCGATGGCACCGGCGTTCCAGATCCTGCGGCGTGAGCTTTCTGGCGACTTCAACGGCTTCCGCGATCGTGCGGCCCGGGACGGCGCCATGATCGGGGATTCCCATCTGGTCGCTGGAGGGATCGCTGAACCAGAGTCTCCCGATGTACTCGACACCGTCGTAGGCGAGACGGAGCGCGACCTTGTACTCCTTGCCATCGACCGTAATCGAGCTGATGGCGTGTTGTGTGACTCCGGAGTCTGATGTCATAGCTGAATTTCAGCTGCCTACGGGCGGATTGGTTTCATCGAGGAATGGATCGAGTGCAGCAAATAGCCTGGTTGGCTGTTCAACGTACGGCACATGGCCGCACTCGTCCAGAAGCACGAGCTTCGTCTTGAGCGCTTGGGCAGCTTGTACGGAAGACGCTACTGGAATCGGATCGTCACGTCCCTGAATCATGATCGACGGAATTCTTATCCCCTCCAGACCCTTGACGACGTCGAAATCTCCCAGGCTTTCCCATACCGATTGCTGCACGCGCCCGACCACTCTGAAGGGAGTTAGGTCGTGGGCGTTGCGCGGATTCCGGAAATATCCCGCTACGCTCAACTCGAATGCGCGCTGCCTGTAGGCCGCCGGATCTCTTTCCCGCAGGCCCGACCCGGCGAGCTCGTCCCGCATCCGCACTATCTCCGGCGCCTGCTGCCGTCTGGCAAACTCCGCCTCGAACTGCCGCCGGAACTCCCGTGTCAGAGGCGCCGGGCTGATCAGTGCAAGGCGTTTGGGTGCGCGTAGATGCAAGTTCGTGCGCATCTCGATTGCATACAGCATTGCCAGCATCGCGCCCCACGAATACCCGACGATGGAGAGCGGATCGAGCGAAAACTCGCCGATCACCGCCGCCAGATCTTCGACGTGGGTTTGCCACGTCACCGGAATGCGCGCATCTGATTTGGAGCGGCCGCCGCCACGCTGGTCGTAAAAGAGCAGGTCGTAGCGCTGCCCCAGATGCAGCATCTGAGGCAACAGGTAGCAATGGTCTGCGCCCGGTCCACCGTGCAGCACCAGCAGCTTCGGCCCACCCACTCGGCCATACTTCGCCCAGTAGAGCGGAGATCCAGTGGTGGTGGTGAGTCCTTCCTCGCGTGGCGCGGGAATAGGCTCAGGCATTCGCGATCATGTCACCTTGCGGTGAAATCAGTCTGGCTCGTCACCGCCCGGCACGTTTCCGCGATCAGCTCCGCGGCGCGATCGAGATCCTGCATGCTCACCAGCTCGTTCGGCGAGTGCATGTACCGGTTCGGAATCGAGACCAGAGCGGTCGCTACACCCTCGCGCGCGATGTGAATCGCATCGGCGTCGGTGCTGGTCTCGCGGCCCGCGGCGTGGAGAGAGAATGGAATCGACCGCTCCTCAGCCGTCTTGCGGAGAAGATTGAAAACTACCGGCGAAATGATGGAGCCGCGCGTGAGCACCGGACCTCCATCGATTGCCGCGGACCCGTGCTCTTTCTTCTCCACGCCGGGGTGATCGATGGCGAACGTCACGTCCACGACGATTGCCATCTGCGGAGCGAGGCACGTCGCGCAGACGCCCGCGCCGCCGCCACGATATCCGATCTCTTCCTGCGTCGTCGCGACGGCCACGACCTTGGCGGCCCCGGGCTTCGCGGCGTAGCGGCGTAGCGCCTCGAGAACAACGAATGCCCCGATCCTGTCATCGATCGAACGTGACACCAGCCGCCCGTTGGGAAACTCCATCGCGTGCGAATCGATCACGCCGGGATCTCCCACCGAGATCATTTCCTCCGCTTCTTTTTTCGTCTTGAAGCCAAAGTCCACCCAGAGATCGACGAACTTTGCGGCCTTGTCGCGCTCATCGTGCTTGATGAAATGAATCGGCTTCTTACCTACCACTCCGAAGACATCTCCCTGGTGCCCGATGAAACGGAGACGCTGGCCGATGAGAACCTGCGGATCCCAGCCCCCGATTGGCTGGATGTACGCGTAGCCCTCGTCATCGACATACGTGACGATGACGCCGATTTCGTCGATATGGCCCGCAAGCATGATGGTTGGCTGGCCGCCGGCGTTCACCTCGGCGATGCTGTTGCCGGCGACATCGCCCCGAACCTCGGCGAACTGCCGGGCCTGCTCGCGCCAGATCCTTGCCGGTGCGGCCTCGAACCCGGAAGGGCCGGGAGTATCGAGAAGCTTCTTCAGAAACGCGATCGAATCAGGAGAGAACATTTGGTAGGGAGATAGTCATTGTCTATCGGAAAGACCAAGTCCGAGACGTGGCACGACACGACAGCAGAGGGTAGAATGGTCCCGAGGCTCGAATATAGCATCCCTTGGGACCCTCCCCAATCATTCCGTGTCCCACAATATCATGCGACCAAAGCTCATCCCCCCGGTGATCCCGCTAGTCTTCGCCGGTTTGATTCTGTACGCGTCCCCCGCCCCCGCGCAGAGTCCCATTGCCTCGGCACCCCTTACCGACATCCACTACGATGTGATCTTCACCAGCGCGAACGCGGCGCAAAGGCAGGTCAGATCGGCGATGACATTTACGGTCGGTGGCCTGGCGCCTGTCGTTCTATCGCTCCCCGCCTGGACACCCGGCTCATACGAGATCAGCAACTTCGCCAGGAACGTGCTGAACTTCTCCGCCGAGGAGGCTGGCCAGACTCTGGACTGGAACAAACTCGACCCCGATACATGGCGCGTGCGTCCCAGCGGAGTAGGCCAGGTGACGGTCAAATTCGATTACATGGCCGACGACCTCGACAACGCCAACACATGGTCGCGTCCGGACTTCCTGCTCTTCAATGGAACCAATCTTTTTCTCTACCCGGAAGGCAGGGGATTTGATTTTTCGGCGGCGGTCTCCATCGCCACTGAGCCCGGTTGGAAGATCGTGACGGGAATGACCTCGAGCGGACCGCACAGGTACTCAGCGACGAACTATCACGATCTCGTGGATATGCCTTTCTTCATCGGCCGATTCGATGTGGACAGCGCGCAGATATCCGGAAGCTGGGTTCGCTTTGCTTCATATCCGGCTGGAAGCGTGAGCGGCGAGGGACGCGCGGCGGTGTGGGCCGCCCTGAAGAAGGTGATCCCGCCGGAAGTCAGCGTGTTCGGCGAGGTGCCATGGACCAACTACAGTATTCTCCAGATCGCCGACCCGACGTACGGTGGCGGATCCGGTCTCGAGCACCAGAGCTCGCACGTCGACGTGCTCGCTACCGGATTGCTCGGCTCTCCGGTTCTGCCCTCGCTCTACGCCCATGAGATTTTTCACGCATGGAACGTGAAGCGGCTCCGTCCGGCCGATATGTACCCGTATCGCTACGACCGGCCGCAGCCGACCGCGCTGCTCTGGATCAGCGAAGGGATTACCGACTATTACTCTGACCTCGCCCAGGTGCGCGGCGGAACGGTAGACGCGGCCGGATTCTACGCGCTCACAGACGACAAGATCGGCCAGGTTGCCGCTTCGCCGCCCGTAGCACTCGAAGACGCGTCGCTATCGACTTGGATTCATCCGCGCGATGGCAGTGGATACATCTACTATCCAAAGGGGTCGCTCGCTGGCTTCGTGCTCGACATGATGATCCGCGACGCCACAGACAATCGGAGCTCGCTCGACCATGTGATGCGCGAGATGTACACGAACGCCTACAAGAATGATCGCGGCTTCACTTCGGACGAATGGTGGGCGGCGGTCACCCGCGCGGCGAACGGCAAATCGTTCACCGATTTCTACGCGCGATACATCGACGGGCGGGAGCCGTATCCGTGGGACGCGGTTCTGCCGCTGGCGGGACTTCGCCTCGCTCGCGATACCATTCGCGAGCTGCGTGTTGGTATCTCGACTATTCAGGACAGCTCCGGAATTCACGTGATGGATGTCGCGGCGGGGAGCTCCGCGGGAGAGGCCGGAGTGCAAGGTGGAGACGATCTGCTCACCATCGGTGGCATCGGGGCTGAGGATCCGCTATGGGCGGAAAAATTCCGCGCGAAATACGTTGCATCTCGCGAGGGTACGGAGCTCCCGATCCGGATCCGAAGGAATGGGCAGGAGCAGACTCTGACGGCCAGGCTTCACTTCGGGGTGCGTGTCGTGTCGCACATTGCCGAGGATCCGCGCGCGTCGGCGAAAGCGCGCCGAGTGCGGGAGGGACTGCTTCACGGAACGACGCAACCGTAGCCCGTTTCTACGTCTTCAGGACAACTTCGCGGCTCTTCCCTATTTCAGAATGGCCTTGGCAATCGTCTGTAGCTGCATGTTCGACGTCCCTTCGTAGATCGTCCCGATCTTCGCGTCGCGGTAGTACTTCTCGACCGGATAGTCCCTGGTGTAGCCGTAGCCGCCGAACAGCTCCACGCAGAGTGATGTGACTCGCTCGCAAACCTGCGAGGAGAAGAGCTTCGCCATGGCGCCTTCACGCGCGATGTCCTTCCCCGCGTCCTTGAGCCGGGCAGCGTTGTAGACCATGAGGCGCGCCGCTTCGAGATCGGTGGCTGCCTGCGCCACCTGAAACTGGATGCCCTGGAATTCCGACAGGGATTTTCCGAACTGCTTGCGCTCGGCGAGATACTGGATGGTGGCGGTGAGCGCGCCCTGAGCCACGCCGATCATCTGGGCGCCAATCCCGATGCGTCCCTCGTTCAGCGTGTTAATCGCGATCTTGTATCCTTGCCCGACAGGGCCGAGAACGTTCTCATCGGGAACCTCACAGTCGTCGAGCAACAGCTCGACGGTGCTTGAGGCGCGGATGCCCAGCTTCTCCTCCTTTTTTCCGACGGTGAAGCCCTTGAAATGACGCTCGATGATGAACGCGGTGATGCCGCGATAGCCGGCCGAGGGATCGGCGTTCGCGAACACCACGAAGACGCCCGCTTCCGCGCCATTAGTGACCCAGAGCTTCTGTCCATTGAGCACCCACCTGTCTCCGCGCTTCTCGGCGCGCGTGGCGAGCCCGAATGCGTCTGAGCCGGAGCCGGATTCGGAGAGCGCGTAAGCACCGACCGTGTCGGCGGTGAGCATCGGCAGATACTTCGACTTCTGCGCGTCGCTTCCGTATTTCGCGATTGGATAGTTGACGAGCGTATTCTGGACGTCGCAGACGATCGCCGACGCCGCGTCGATCTTGCTGATCTCCTCCACCGCCAGAGTCACCATGAAGAGACTCCCGGCAGCTCCGCCGTACTGCTCCGGAACCTCGATGCCCATGAGGCCGAGCTCGAAATACTTGGGGAGAAGCTGAGGGTCGATCTTGCCAGCCGCTTCCATCGCGGCCACTCGTGGCCGCACCTCCTCTTCGGCAAAGCCCGCGACGGCGTCGCGGAACATGATCTCCTCTTCGGAGAGAAGGGTCAGTGCGGAGGAAGGAGTATCAGTCTGCATGATGAATCATTTCCCCGTGGTTTGGCGCCCGGTCCAGCACTGCAAGAATAGCGATGCCGCTGCTACAAGCAATTAGCGCGGCAACGGCGGCGGAGGCCAGGGCGCAAACCTCGGGAGTCTAGTGCGCGGCTTCGTCGAGGCTGGTGCCCAGGTGCCAGAGAGGGCGCGCGATAGCGCCGGAGTCGTCATAGAATCGGATCTTCCCGGGCGCACGAAGCTTGGTCAGTAACACAATCTGCCCCGTGTGCATCGCGAAGTGCTCGACGACGTGATAGACGGCGCCCAGCACGGTTGTCTGCCTGCCCTGTATCACAATCGATCTCTCGAGATCCGCTGGGCTCAACGCGGCAAGAACCGCGTCAGCCTTGCGCAGCACTCCTTCGAGGTGATCCAGAAGGGCGGGACCGTCCGAGCCATCCTTTCGACTGAACTCGCCGGCGCGGTAGCGTTCCACCGTGGTGCCGCCAACGCCGCCGAGCATCCACTCCGTCACGTTACCGTCGAGATGCACCAACAGATTGCCGATGCTGTTCGAGCCCGGGTCCGGACGCGCCCACACAGCTTCCGGCGGCAGAGCGTCGATGCAATGACGAAGCTTGATCGGGTACTCCTTCGTCAACCAGTACCTCGAGCGCGATATGAACAAGTCGGCAATCATCAGCTTGGCCTCGACTCTATGGCTGTGAGTGTATCGCCAAAGACATCGAGCGCGAGCTCGACCTTTCCAAATGGCGCCGAAACCTGAACGCCCTGCACGTGCGGACGGACGCGCTCGAGCATCTCGCGTGCTATCGCGATCCCCTGGGCGACGCCGTGCTCCTTCGACTTGGCGCTGGCCACGCGCATGCGATCGATCACCGCGGCCGGGACCACGACTCCCGGAACTTCGTTCGCCAGGAATTCCGCATTGCGGAGCGAAACGAGCGGCCAGATGCCGGCGATGATCGGGATCCGCGTGTGCTCGATGGTCGAGAGAAATCTCTCGAGCTGATTCACATCGAACACGGGTTGTGTTATGGCGTACTCGGCACCCGCTTCGACCTTCCACTCGAAGCGCTTGAGTTCCTGCGCGGGATCGAGCGCGGCCGGGTTCACGCCTACGCCGATCGCGAACTTCGTCGGGGCGCCGATCGCGTTTCCGCCCGGGTCCAGTCCGCGATTCAGGTTGCTCACGAGATTCGTCAGTCCGATCGCATCGATGTCGAACACAGCGGTCGCGTTGGGATACGGTCCCATCTTGGGCGGATCGCCAGTGATCAGCAGCATGTTCCGGAGCCCGACGGCGGCCGCACCCAACAGGTCGCTGAGCATGCCGAGCAGGTTGCGGTCGCGACAGCAGTAGTGGATGACGGTTTCGATACCGACTTGCTGTTCGATCAAAAGGCCGGTGAGCAATGCGCCCATGCGGCTTTGCGCGCGCGGTCCGTCCGGAACATTTACCGCATCTACGCCGGCGTCCCGGAGCGTCGCCGTATCGCGCAGCATCCGCGATGCATCGACACCGCGCGGCGGGACGATCTCCACCGACGTCACGAACTCTCCGCGGGCTATCTTGCCGGCCCACCTGGAACGCTCGGCGAAGGGCACCGGCTCGACGCCCGGATCCTCCGGCGGGAGATCGGGATGCTCGTGGCGGCGCTCTCTCATCGGAACGCGCGCCTGGCGCGGTGACAGCGGGCGCACGCCCTCCACCATCGCGGCGATGTGCTCCGGTGTTGTGCCGCAGCATCCGCCTACGACCTTCGCTCCCGCTTGCACGAGGTGATGTGCGTAGGTCGCCATGTACTCCGGACTCGCCATGTACATGCTTCTGCCGCTCACATCGCGGGGCATGCCGGCGTTAGGCTGAGCGCTCAGCTTTCTCCGCGTAACCGGCACCATCTTCTCGATAGCATCGAGGATGATCTGCGGGCCCACCGAGCAGTTGAGGCCGATGACATCCGCGCCGAACGCGTCCAGCGATTGCGCGACGTCCTCGACCGTCACTCCATAGGGCGTGTGACAATCCGATCCAACAGTCATCTGCGCGATGACAGGCACGCCAGGATCGACTTCACGTGCCGCAAGAATCGCCTGTTCGATCTCGTTCAGATCGGCGAAGGTCTCGAGAATGAAGACATCAGCGCCGCCATCCTTCAGTGCCTGCAGCTGCTCCCTGAACACGGCCCGCGCCTCGGCCAGACTCGTTGGGCCAAAGGGCTCGAGACGAACGCCGAGTGGTCCGACGGCTCCCGCGACGAGGAGATCGTCCTCCGCTACTTCGCGGGCCAGTTTGGCCGCTACGCGGTTGATCTCTCCCACCTGCGCCTCGAGGCCGTACTGCGCGAGCTTGATCCTGTTCGCGCCAAAGGTGTTGGTCTCCAGGACTTCAGCCCCGGCCTTCCTGTAGGCTTCGTGCACTTCGCGAACGAGGTTCGGAGAGCGAAGATTCAGCTCGTCGTAGCACTGATTGATGAAGATGCCCTTGTTGTACAGCATCGTCCCCATCGCGCCATCGAAGACGATGACCTGAAGGGGATCGAGCAGCCGGGCGATCAGCGGATTGTCAGGCAACCGCCGCCTCTGCTTCGACGCGGGAACCGCGCACGGCGTAGTACTTGGCTTCGGGATGATGAATGATCACCGCGGCAGTCGACTGCTCTGGTAGAAGTTGGAACGATTCGGTTAGACCCATGCCGAGCGCTTCGGCGGCGGGAAGCAATCTGAAGACGTTGGCGTGATCGTCGAGGTCGGGGCATGCGCCGTAACCCCACGAATAGCGCTTGCCATCCGGAACGCCCAGCTCCTGCTTGATCCTCCGGTGCGTCCACTCCGCGACTGCTTCGGCTGTCTCGACCGACAGGCCATGCGAATAATAAGCTTCGGTGTACTCATTCTTTGCCTGCAGCTCATCGAACCTCCGCGTTGCCGCCTCGCCGACCGTAACGATCTGGAACGGCACTACGTCCACTTCGCCCGAATCGACACTCCGGATGTAATCGGCGAGACACAACCGCTCGCGCCCGACCATGCGCGGAAAATGAAAGCGCGCAATCTCGCGCAATGATCCGCCATCGCTCGAGTACGCGGCCGGATCATAGATGATTATATCGTTGCCCTGCGACTGCGCCGGGAAATAGCCATATACCGCCTGCGGCTTGATCCACCCGTTCTCTATCGCGTCCACTTTGAGGCGCGCCAGTACGGGCTCGAACTCCGTCTTCACCGTGGACTTATACTGCTCGCCCGAGCCGCGCGCGCCCCACTGCAGGCGGTACAGCTCGTCGAGATCGAGCAGGTCAAAGACCTCATCGGGCGGAACGTCACGGATCACGCGCGTTCCCCAGAAGGGGGGAGAGGGCACCGGATTGTTGGCCGCGACTTCGCTGCGCGCACCCCCGGCGTCTCCAAAGCTGATGTCCTTGCCCACCGCCGTGCGCAGGAACACATCGTTGCGCGCATCGTCGAGATTCTTGATCACGAACTTCTCGCGCTTGTCGGCGTCCTGCAGCACGTCCATCGTTTCCAGCCCCTCGAACGCGTCCTTGCAGTAGAACACGCCCGAGTCGTACGGCCGCTCGCCTTCCACGAACAACGCGCGCCGGCCGAAGCGCCGGTTGATCGCCGCGCCACCGATGAGCACCGGGATCTGCATTCCGCGCTTGTCGAGCTCCTGAACGCACAGCGGCATCTGCTTCGAGGTCGAGACGAGAAGCGCGCTTAGCCCGATGGCATCGGCGCCAATCTCGACCGCTTTGTCGAGAATGGTGTTCACCGGAACCTGCTTGCCCAGGTCGAACACGGTGTAGCCGTTGTTCGAGAGGATGGTGTTGACGAGCGACTTGCCGATGTCGTGTACGTCGCCGTACACCGTCGCCAGCACGATCTTCCCCTTGGTATAGCCCTCTGCCTTTTCGAGGAACTGCTCGAGATGCTTGACCGCTTTCTTCATCACTTCGGCGGATTGCAGCACGAAGGGAAGAATGAGCTCGCCCGCGCCGAACTTGTCGCCGACCTCCTTCATCGCTGGCAGGAGCACCTCGTTGAGCACCCTCACCGGATTCTCGCGCACACCGGCGGCATCGAGCTGCTCCTCGATGCCTTCCTTCTTTCGGTGGAGAATCATCCAGTGGATCTTCTGCTCGGGTGTCATTCCAGCGGTCGGGTCTTCCTTCTCGACCTGCGAGCTGATGCCCGTCGCGCCGGGAGCCGAGAAGTATTCGATGAACCGCTGTAGCGCGTCGGGTCTCTTGTTGAACACGAGATCGTCCGCCATCTCCCGTTCCGATGCCGAGATCTCGGCGTACGGCCGGATGTGCGCGGGATTGACGATCGCCGCGTCGAGTCCCGCCTGCACGCAGTGGTGCAGGAACACTGAGTTTAGAACTCCCCGGGCCTCAGGCGTCAAGCCGAAGCTGACGTTGGAGACTCCCAGTATCGTCGAGACGCCAGGCAGCTCCCGCTTGATGAGACGGATGCCTTCCACCGTCTCCTTACCCGAGTCGATCCACTCCGCGTCGCCAGTCGCGAGCGTGAAGGTGAGCGCGTCGTAGATCAGATCTTCGGGCGCGAGTCCGTATTCGCCCACAACGATCTCATATATCTTCTTCGCCACCTCGAGCTTCCGCTCGCGTGTCTTTGCCATGCCGATCTCGTCGATCGTGAGCGCGATCACCGCTGCGCCGTGCTTCTTGACGAGCGGCACGATCGAATCGATGCGCTTGCGCCCGTTCTCCATGTTGATGGAGTTGACGATCCCGCGACCGGGGATGTGCTCGAGCGCCGCCTCGATGACGTTCGCTTCGGTGGAATCGACTACGAGCGGCGTCTCCACGCTCATCGAGAGCAGCTTCACCACCTGGGACATCTGCTCCGCTTCGTCCGCTCTCTCGGTGAGTGCGACGCAGACATCGAGCACGTGCGCGCCAGAATCCACCTGCTCTCTCGCGACGCCGAGGATTCCCTCATAGTCGTCAGCGAGCAGGAAGCGCTTGACCTTGCGCGAGCCCTGCGAGTTGACGCGCTCCCCGACGATGAGCGGCGGAGGATCCTGGTGCAGTGTGATCGCGCGCATGGCGGAGCTCACGCGCGCGACGTGCCGCGGATGCACGGCGGGCCTGGCTTCGCGCTCAGCCTGATGCACCGCACTGACGATGGCCGAGAGGTGTTCGGGTGTCGTGCCACAGCAGCCGCCGACGATGCGGACGCCGAAATCCTTCACGAATTCCGAGAGCGCTTTCGCCATCGGCGCCGGCTCGAGCGGATACACCGCTTCGCCGACACCTGTGTTGAGCGGAAGTCCGGCGTTGGGAATCACCGAGAGCGGCAGCGTCGCGTGCTCGGAGAGGTACCGGATCGGTTCACGCATGTGCTCCGGCCCAGTGGAGCAGTTGAGCCCGATGACATCAACGTTGAGCGCCTCGAGCGTGGTCATCGCGCTGGAAATGTCGGTGCCCAGGAGCATGCGTCCGCTCACGTCGAGCGTGATCTGTGTCTGGATCGGGAGGCGCCGGCCGATCTCCTTGAATAGCTTCTCGATCCCGGCGACGGCGGCTTTCACCTCGAGAATGTCCTGCGAGGTCTCGATGAGGAGTAGATCGACGCCTCCTTCGACGAGATACTTCGCCTGCTCGTAGTAGTTGTCGCTCAGCTCAGCGTAGGTAATTTTGGAGAGCACCGGATCCGAGCTGGACGGCAGCATTCCCGTCGGGCCCATCGATGCCGCGACGAAGCGAGGTCGGTCGGGTGTCGCGTAGTTGTCGCAGGCTGCGCGCGCGATCCGGGCGGCGGCGATGTTGATCTCGCGCGTTTTGTCGCCCAGCCCCCACTCATGGAGACGACGCGGCGTCGACTGGAAGGTGCAGGTCTCTACTACGTCGCAGCCGACGGCGAGAAACGACTCGTGGATCGCCTGTATGACATCGGGACGGGTGAGCACGAGGTTGTCGTTGCACCCTTCCAGCGATTTCCCTCCAAAGTCCTCAGCAGTGAGGTTGTAGCGCTGGATGTTGGTGCCCATCGCGCCGTCGTACACGAGCACGCGGCGGCTGAGCTCGTCCAGATATCGGGATTCGGTGCGTCGTTCGGTCATCTTTATGATTGCTCGCTCCCACCTTTGCGGAGGGACAAGAAAAAAGCCCATGCGTGAGCGCCGGGCCAGCGCTTTAGCGGAATGTTTAACGTGGCCGCAATTTGCTTAAAATCGCCACGATCAGTTGTGCCCTTTGACTATAGTAGCAACAAGCGGCTCTCGCGGCAAGAAAGGCGGCTGGGATGCCGGGCGGCTCCCGCCCCGCTGGACGTCCGGCCGGGATGAATCTGGCGCTAGCTCAGGTGCGCAAGAATCTGGCGCGCTAGCTCAGGCGCGTAAATCGGTTTCTTCGATCTCGTCATCCCGCAGCGAACGGCCCGTCGTCCGGGATCTGCTCTCAAAAGTCTGAACGAGAGCAATCAGACGCTGTCGCTCCAGCGGAAGCACGAGATACGCGAGCGTCGCACGCTGAAGCTTCGTCGGGAGGAGAGGTCGATCGGCGGGGCAGGTGCCATAGACGAGAAGCGCGCCACCCGCTGTGAGTGGAAGCGAGACACCCGCGCCCGCCGCTCGGAGTGCGTCGCAGGAGACGACCGCGATTTCCGGCGGCTCCCCGATTTTTGTGTTCCCCATCTCGTCAATCGTCGTCGCGAACGAGACATCGTGACCGAATCCCAGCAATGTCTGCGCGAGTCCTTCGAGGAGCGCGACATCGCCGCCAACCAGAATCACCTTTGCCACTAAGTCCTCTCCTTCATTCCGCTAGGCGTCGAACCGCCTCGATATCCGCTCCGCTCACTTCGATCAGCTTCATCCTCGAGGAATGACCCGAAACGATGCTGACATCGCGCCGTGGTACATCCAATGCCTCCGAAAGAAAATCTATCAATGCCTGATTCGCTGAGCCTTCCACCGGAGGAGCCGTCACGCGCACCTTGAGAGCGGAACCCTGCACGCCAGCGATCTCATTTTTCGACGCGCGCGGCTGCAGACGAACGGTGAAGCGCACCGCGGCTCCATAATACTGGGCGTCGAAATCGCTCACATCAACCTGAACAGTCCAGATTCCAGAAAGTTGAGGAGGAAGTAGGCGAGAATCGGCGTGACGTCCAACCCTCCGAGATTCGGCACGATGCGCCTCATCGGTGCCAGAATCGGCTCGCTCAGCCGATAGCTCCAGCTTATCCACCGCGAGTAGGGAGAGACCGGCAGCCATGAGCTGATCACTCGCACTATCAGCGCCAGCTTGAGGATGGTGAAGGTCCAGCTCACCAGAAGATGAAAGATCCCCGCCGCACCTTCCTGCGAGGAGAGCATCGCGGCGATTATCTCGCCCCGAATAAAATCAAGAAGGCTGAGCAGGAGAATTCCGCCGATCACCACCACAGCGAGCGCCCAGAGTGGCGCGCTGGCAGGAAGACCTCCTGCGCGCACGACCTTCCGCTCGATCGGCGCGATGAACGGGTCTATCGTTGAGCGGCAGAAGCGCGCGACCGCGTTGAAGGGACTGATCTTCCTCGTGCGAACAGCCCAGTCGATGACGCAGATCGCGCCGAATACCACGGCGACCGAGAGCAGAGCGGTGCGCAGCATTACGATCGCCGCGTCCGCACTCGCGATGACAATATCCATTATTGGAGAGCTGGCTTCATGTGGAGCGCTCGGACGAGGAAGGCGAACCTGTCAGCGGCTTCGTCGATCTGTTTGGTCGTTGGCTTGCCGGCGCCGTGGCCGGCCTTGGTCTCGATCTGGACGAGTATGGGGTTCGCGCATGCCTGCGCCGCCTGCATCGTCGCCACGAATTTGAACGTGTGACCCGGAACGACACGGTCATCGTGATCCGCGGTTGCCGCGAGGGTCGGCGGGTAGCAGGTGCCCGGCTTGATGTTGTGCAGCGGTGAATACGCGCGCAGAAATTTGAATTGCGTCGAGTCATCCGCCGAGCCGTAGTCGGAAGTCCATGCCCACCCGATGGTGAACTTGTGAAAGCGCAGCATGTCCATCACTCCTACTTCCGGCAGCGTCGCGCCGAACAGCTCGGGACGCTGCATCATCACCGCTCCCACCAGCAGCCCGCCATTCGACCCACCGCGGATCGCCAGCTTCGGCGTTGATGTGTATTTCTCCCTGATCAGATACTCGGCGGCGGCGATGAAATCGTCGAACACGTTCTGCTTGCGGCCGAGTGTGCCCGCCTCGTGCCACTCCTTCCCGTATTCACCGCCGCCGCGAATGTTGGCGACCGCGTAAATGCCGCCCATCTCGAGCCAGACGAGATTCGCCGCGGAGAATCCGGGTGTCATCGAGATATTGAACCCGCCGTATCCGTAAAGCAGCGTGGGGTTGTTGCCGTCGAGCTTGATGCCCTTCTTTGCCGTGATGAACATCGGCACTCGGGTGCCATCCTTGCTCCGGTAGAACACCTGCCGCGTCTCGTAGAGAGTTGGATCGAACGCGACCTTGGGCGCCCTGAAGAGCTCGTTCTTCCGACTGTCCAGGTCGTAGCGGAAGACGGCGGTGGGATAGAGATAGGATGTGAAGCTGTAAAACAACTCTTTGTCGCCCTGCTTTCCGTTGATCTCGCCAACGGTGCCGATTCCCGGCAGCGGGAGCTCGCCATGCTGAGTAAACCCACCACCGAACATCACACCCCGTTCCCTGGTGTCGAGAGGAGCCGTGCTCGTATCGTCGTAGACTTCACTCGGATTCCGCGTCGTCGGTTGCTGACGCTGACGCTGGCGCTCGTTCCCCCTGTCGTTGCGCGCGGGACTGAAAAACCGGATGCTCGAGTGAGCGTCCTCGAGGTAGTTGCCGACGATGTCGTCACCAGCCATCGTCGCGCTCGTGAGCGCATCCGGGCTCTCCGGAATTATCGTCATCCAGCGCTCTTCTCTCGGATTGTCGATGTTGATCGCGACGATTCGACCGCGCGGGGCGTTGAGATCGGTTCGAACGTAGAAGATCGTATTCCGGTTGCCGACGAACGCATACTCCGCGTTCAGCCTGTCGATGAGGCGCACGACAGGATTACCCACCTTCGGCCTGCCGGGATTGTCGAGATCGATGAAGTAAAGTCGCGTGCGGACGTCGGTCCCCTGGCTCACCGTGATGATCAGGTACTGGCCATTATCCGTTACGGTTCCATCGAACAGCCAGTCCGGTTGATCTGGACGGTCGTAGACCAGCTCGTCGCGGGACTGTGGCTGGCCGATGCGATGATAGTAGAGCTTCTGATTCCGGTTGACGCTCGTCATCTTGTTGCCGGAAGCCGGCGCGTCGTAGCGCGAGTAGAAGAAGCCCTTGTTGTCGTGCGTCCACGACATCCCCGAGAACTTCACCCACTTGAGTGTATCCGGGAGGTCGCGGCCGGTATCGACATTGCGCACACGGAACTCCTGCCAGTCCGATCCGCTGACCGCAACGCCATAGGCGAGATAGCGGCCATCGTCAGAAGCGGCCTCCCCCGAGAGCGCCACGGTTCCATCGGTAGAGAGGACGTTCGGATCGAGCAGCACTCTTGCCGGCGAATCACGTCCATCCTGCACGTACAGAATGCTCTGGTTCTGGAGTCCGGAGTTCTGGGAATAGAAATAGCGATCGCCGCCCTTGAACGGCGCGGAGAAGCGCGCGTAGTTCCAGAGCTGCGTGAGGCGGTTCTTGATCGCGGCGCGCTCCGGTATCGTGGAGAGATAGCTGTCGGACAGCCGGTTCTCGGCCTCGACCCAGGCTTTCGTTTGCGGCGAGTCGGTGTCCTCGAGCCATCTGTAGGGATCGGCGATACTCACGCCGTGGTAATCGTCGACTTGATTGCCGCGAGCCGCGGCGGGATAATCAAGGGAGATGCTCGGCGTCTGGGCACCCAAAGTGCCGGAAAGGATCGCCAGCAGGGAGACAACCAGATGAAAACTGTTGCGATGCATAGTCGAAAACCTGGAGGGTCTTTGGTGTGGGTACAACTGCAATCTACGGCGGCGTGCTGGATAGGTTCCAGCGCGCGCAATCTCTTCTTTCCAATGGCGGCTTGAAATGAGCAAGGTTTCGCGGGCGGGGGGCCCGAACAGGCAGTACTGGCTCCTCAAATCAGATCCGGATTCCTTTTCCTTCGACGATCTCTGGAATTCTCCCGACCGCACGACCTGCTGGGACGGCGTGAGAAACTTTCAGGCGCGCAACTGCATGCGCGATGAGATGAAAAAAGGCGACCTGGCATTCTTCTACCATTCGGGCGGAACTGACCCCGGGATAGTCGGCGTCGTCGAGATCATACGCGAAGGATACCCCGATCACACGGCTCTGGACCCGAAGGATCCGCACTTTGATCCGAAGAGCAAGGACGGCGAATCATCGTGGTCGATGGTGGATATCAGGGCGGTCGAGCGATTTCCGCGCGCGGTGACGCTCAGTGAGATGCGATCCAGGCCCGAGCTCGAAGGGATGCCGCTGCTCCAGAAAGGAAGCAGGCTATCGGTGCAGAAGGTGGGTGCCGCCGAGTGGAACGAGGTGCTCAGGCTGGCGAAAATGGGAAATGCGAGCTGATTCAGCGCGCGTCCTGGTCGTCTTCGTCGTGCCTCGAGATCTCGAGATGGAAGCGATGCAGAAAGCGATGAAGGGCGGGAGCGAATAGAACGCCGACCATGGTGATGAAAGTCACCCCGCTGAAGAGCGCGTAGAATCCAGCGAAGATGTGCATTCGGGCAAGCGAGGGTCCCGCCAGCGCCGGCGGATCGGGGGGCGGCCCCTCCCCCGACAGAATCATGGCGGCGTAATAGAACGCCTCCCGCCACACCAATCCTCCGAATGCGTGATAGCCCGCCATGCCGATCAGGAGCCCGCCGCCGATCAGGCTCAGGGCGATCGTCACGCTCCGCACCATTCTCCGAAAGAAATGCGCGCGTGGTGGCATCGGCTTGAGCGTTTTCATCGGGATCGCTCGCTCTCGAACTTCAGCTTTCGTGAGAAGAATGGAAAAACCACGCTTTCCAGCCGCTCGCGGATGTGGCTCCCGTGAGTGCCTTCGTAGATCTCCGCGAAGTGCGGAATCCCCAGACTCGTCAGCTTTTCGTCGAGTATATGCACGTTTTCAGGTATATCGGGGAATCCATCCGACCGGCCAGCATCGAAACCGATTGAGAGCTGCGCCAGGTCCGACCTGTAACGCTCGACCAATGTGAGCGGTGGCTTCCACCGTGCCGCAACGCCGGAATCAAGCACGAGGCTGTCGCTGCGCGCGGTGAACGGGTAATCGACATAGAACGGCGGGTGTTTCGGATCGGGTGAATATACCGCCGCCAACGCCATCAGAAGATTCGGGATGAACCCAGCGCTCCTGATCTGGGACGTATCCCGGAGCGACAGTGTTTTTATCCACGCTTTGACCATTGGAGGCGTGGGGTGCTCATTTCCGCCAAGGCAGCACGGGCTCAAGGCGTAGATCGCCGAAAACACGCGCGGGTTCCGCATGCCTATGTACAGAGTGCCGTAGCCGCCCATCGAGTGACCGGCAAGACCCCGGCTCGATGCCTTCGGAATCGTCCGGAAATGCCGATCGATGTAGCCCACGAGATCGTGGGTGATGAAATCTTCCCAGCGGCCCGTCGTTGGAGAGTTCACGTAGAAACTCCCGTCGAAGCGATTCCTTGCGCTGGGAGTGACCACTATCATCGGCCGGACTTTCCCCACCGCGATGAGGCTATCCATCGAGATCCGTACATTGAGATTCTGATACGCGCCCGCGATGAAGGCCTTGTTGTCGGCGGCGAATCCGTGGAGCAGGTAGATCACCGGAAAGTGCTCGCGGGGATGATCCGCGTAGGCTCCCGGAAGATAGATCGAAACGGCGCGCGTATCCGGATCGCCCAGGAGGTTGCCCCGGAGCGACGGAGCGGGGATGTCGATCGTGTGTATGACGCCGCCCTGTCCCTCGGCGCGACCGACAGCGAGCGCGAGAGCGACCGGCAGGAGAGCCAACCAGGCGATGCGATTACGGGGACTGATCATTGCTGTCATGGAATGGGGAGTGATCAGGTCTCAAAGCCGCGCTTATCACCACCGGCGGCGTTGCGCTAAATTTGATGTAATCAACTGGAGAACAAGATGCCGAATACCGGTAATACCGTAGCACCCGCCGCCAATAAACCGCCCGCTAAAACCCAACCCGCAAACATGCCCGCAGCTGGCGGGCTCGAGATAAGAGACACCCGCACCGGCAAGGAATACAACGTCCCCATCGCCGATGGGGCCATCCACGCCACCGAGCTCAAGAAGATCAACACCGGCAATCCGAATGACCCGGGTCTCATGAGCTACGATCCCGCCTTTTTGAACACCGCCTCCTGCCGAAGCGCGATCACTTACATAGACGGTGACAAGGGGATTCTTCGCTATCGCGGATATCCTATCGAGCAGCTGGCCGAGAGCGCGAGCTTTCTGGAAGTTGCGTGGCTGCTTCGTCACGGCGAGCTGCCCACCCAGCAGGAGTACGACAAGTTCGTGCACGACATCACGTTCCATACGTATGTGCACGAAAATCTGCGGAAATTTCTCGAGGGCTTCCGTTACGACGCGCATCCGATGGCGATGCTCAACAGCTCCATCGCCGCGCTCGCTTCGTTCTATCCCTCCGCGCGCAACATCTTCGACGAGAATGAGCGGAATATCTCGATCATCCGCTTGCTCGCCAAGACTCCCACCATTGCCGCCTTCTCGTACCGTCACGCGAAGGGATTGCCGTCCGTCTATCCCGACAACCGTCTGTCGTATGTCGAGAACTTTCTATCGATGGTCGCGCGGATGGCGGAGTCGAAGTACGAGGCCAACCCTATCTTCTCGCGCGCACTGGAGATTCTGTTCATCCTGCACGCGGATCACGAGCAGAATTGCTCCACCAGTGCGGTCCGTGCCGTCGGCTCATCGCACGTTGACCCATTTTCCGCCATCTCGGCGGGGGTGGCGGCGCTCTTCGGTCCGCTCCACGGTGGGGCGAACGAGCAGGTGCTGCGCATGATCAAGGAAATCGGACATGTAAAGAACGTGCCGGCGTTCATCGAGGGCGTGAAGGGTGGGGCGGGCGGAAAGCTCATGGGCTTCGGTCACCGGGTCTACAAGAGCTATGACCCGCGTGCCAAGATAGTGAAAAAGCTGGCGGACGAAGTGTTCAAGGTCGTCGGCGTGGACAAGGATCTGGAGATAGCGCTGGAGCTGGAGCGGATCGCGCTGGCCGACGATTACTTCGTGTCGCGCAAGCTTTACCCCAACGTCGATTTCTATACGGGTCTGATCTATCGCTCGATGGCGTTCCCGACCGATTTCTTCACCGTTCTGTTCGCGATCGGCCGTATGCCGGGTTGGCTCGCCCAGTGGGAGGAGATGCTGCTCGACAAGGAGCAGAAGATCGCGCGTCCGCGACAGATCTACATCGGACCACCGGAGCGGCCCTACACGAGCAAGCTCAAGAGCGCGAGATCGAAGTAACCGTTACCGTGTCAGGGAGCGGTCGCGAACCGCTCCGCTCCCTCCGCCGCAAGAAGCGCCTTCTTTACGCCCGGCAATCCGCTGTAACCACCGAGCGATCCGTCGCTCATCACCACCCGGTGGCAGGGCACTACCACAGCGACCGGATTCGCGCCGCA
>CABEAH010000211.1_pt1 | contig 30247 bp, 27 predicted proteins | sample 3132331 | NCBI WGS metagenome assembly CABEAH01 (sample SAMEA5534343, study PRJEB31848) | metagenome | biome: tundra; feature: field; material: soil | place: USA | collected 2013-05 | depth 0.45 m | reverse complement strand
AACGCGCGCCTCGTGAGCGCTTCGCTCGATCAGCAGCGTCTGCTGCAGGAGATGAGCCTCGCGCACGACCTGCAGATGAAGCTGCTGCCCTCCACCGACGTGGTCTCGCCTGAGGCGCAGGTGACCGCCCGGGTGGTCCCCGCCGAGAGCGTCGGCGGCGATTTCTATCAGCTGTTCAGGATGCGGGATGGCGCCACTGGTATCATGATCGGCGACGTGTCCGGGCATGGATATCGCGCCGCGCTCATCATGGCGCTCGCCATGAGTGCATCCGCGATCCACGCACAAAACATCCAGAACCCCGGCGAGATGCTGGGCGCGCTGATGCGCTCATTGCGCGAGGAGCTGGAGAGCACGGAGATGTTCATATCGCTCTTCTATGGCGTCGTCGATCCGCGGAATGGACGGCTGAGCTACGCCAACACGGGGCATCCGCACGCCTTCGTCATCAGTCAGGAGGGAACGGTCACGCGCCTCGCCGCCGTGAATCCCCCGCTGGGCATGACGGACGACGTCCCACAGTCCGCCTCACTCTCGTGGATCCCGGGCAAAGATCTGCTCGTTCTTTTCACCGACGGCATCAGCGATGCTCGCAACGGGAAAGACGAGAGGCTCGGCGAAGAGCGCGTGCTCGGTCTCGTTCGCGATAACCGCGAGCAGGACACGACGGTGATTCTGGACAAGGTGTTCAAGGTGCTCGACGACCACACCCGCGGCGTCCCGCTCAGAGACGACCTGACTCTCGTGGTTCTCCGGAGCTGAACGTGGGCCGCGCGCCGGGACGTCGCCCGCCGGTGCTCAAGAAGTACGGGCAGCATTTCCTCTCCGACAAGAGCATCCTCGGCGCCATCGTCGACGCGCTCGCTCCGGGTGCTGCCGATACCGTCGTCGAGATCGGGGCCGGACGCGGGTCTCTCACGGAGATTCTCGCCGAGCGCGCCGGCCGCGTCGTGGCCGTCGAGATCGACCGGGCGCTGGCGAAGCAGCTCCGTGAGAAGTATCAGGCGCAGCCGAAGGTCGACATAGTCGAAGCGGACGTGCTCGAGACCGATCTCCACGCGATCGGCGGGACGAACTTTCTCCTGATCGGAAACGTCCCGTACTACATAACGACGCCGATCATATTCCGCTCGCTCGAGCCACCGATTCCGAGACGCTCAGTATTTCTCGTGCAGCGTGAGGTCGCGTTGCGGATGTCCGCGGCCGCAGACACGGAGAGCTACGGTGCATTAACTGTAAACGTGTCCGCGGTCGCAAACACGGAGCTCGTGTTCGACGTCCCCTCGAGCGCCTTTCAGCCCACGCCGAAAGTCGAGTCCGCGGTAGTGCGGGTGACGCCGCGCGCGGAGCCGCTCATCAGCGTGGGCTCACTGCCAGCGTTCCACACATTTGTCCAGGCCGCGTTCGGGCTCCGCAGGAAGCAGATGCAGCGGGTGCTCAGGACTGTGTGCGCGTTGTCGGCCGAGGACGCTGGCGCGGTGCTGGAGCGCTGCGGAATCGACACATCGTCAAGGCCCGAAGTGTTGAGCGCCGAGACCTTCGCTCGGCTGTTCGAGGCGCTGCAGCCCGCCGGTTAACGGGGCCACCGACCTTCGCTCTAGCTCGCCGTCTCGCCCCGATTTGTCAACGCGAACGAAAGCCCCTCGAGCTCCATCGCCATGTTCACCGTGCGTACAGTTACATCCGTTGGTACCGCGATCTGCACCGGCGCGAAGTTGAGGATGGCCTTTATTCCGGCGCGCACCACCTGCTTCACGACCGCCGGTGTCGTTTCGGCCGGCGTCGCCAGGACCGCGATGTCGAACTTCTCGCGCAGCGCATCCTTCTCGAGGTCGGAGACGGGACGAACGGTCAGATGCTCCCACCGCTTGCCCACCTTCGCTTCGTCGATGTCGTATGCGGCGGTGACGATGAAGCCCCGCTCCGTGAACCCGCGATAGCGTGCGAGGGCAGCGCCGATCTTGCCGGCGCCGATGATGCACACCCGCCACTCTCTTCCCAGGCCGAGGATCTCGCGGAGCTTCACCGAAAGCTCGGACACGGAATAGCCAAGCCCCCGCTTCCCGAATGAGCCGAACAGCGAGAGATCCTTCCGCACTTGCGCGGACGTCGTCCCGCCCAGCCGCGCGAGCTCATCGCTGGAAATCGTGGCATTACCCTGGCGCTCCATCCCTTCCAGAAAGCCGAGATAGATGGAGAGGCGCCGGACCGTCGAGTCGGCTATCCGCTTCATATGGTGGCTTGTGAATTAGTTCACAAACTAAGCTCAATGGCGGTAAACGGGCAAGAAAGTCAAACTGCAAGTGAACGAGTGTTGAGCTACCAGAGGCACAGCCATTAGCCGATAGCGGCAAACGCCGGGACGCCCTGGCCCGCTTTCCGCTTTCCGTTGCCCGTTGCCCGTTGCCCGTTGGCGGTAACTGGTAACTGGTAACTGGTAACTGGTAACTGGTAACTGGTAACTGGTAACTGGTAACTGGTAACTGGTAACTGGCAACGGTTCTGTTGCCCTCCTTCGAAAACACCAGGGCAGAGCGTATCTTCCGCACCATGCCAGTCCATGTAACGTCGGAAATCGGTGCGCTTCGCACGGTTCTCGTACACAGCCCCGGCAACGAGCTGCTGGCCGTGACGCCGAGCACTCGCGCTGATTTCCTCTACGACGACATCGTGGATGTGACTCTCGCCAAGCGCGAGCACCGCCGCTTCGTCCAGGTTCTGGAGCGATTCGCCGAGGTACTGCACGTCCGCGATCTCCTGACCGAGGTGCTTCAGGACACCGCGGTGCGCGAGTTCGTCATCCGCGAGACGCTCGACGTGGTGCCGCTCGTGCCGCTCGAGGCGCAGCTGCGCGAGCTTCCCCCAAAGGAAGTCGTGAAGCTGATGATCGAGGGAAAGGAGGAACAGCCCGGCCCACTGTCGCGGACGCTCAATGAATTCAGCTATTCGTTGCCGCCCCTCCCCAATCTGTTCTTCACCCGCGATGCGGCGATGGCGATCAACGAGCACATGATGATCGGCTCGATGCGCTTTCACGCGCGCTGGACCGAGGAGCTGATCATGAAGGCGCTCTTCAGCTCGCACCCCAAGCTTTCCAACGGCGGGATTCTCTACGATGGCTCGGTGGAGCGGCGCCTCAACCACACCCTCGAGGGCGGGGACGTGCACCCGCTGCGCGAGGACGTACTGCTCATCGGCTTCAGCGAGCGATCGAGCCCCGCCGGAATCGACAGTCTCGCCAATCTTCTCTTCGAGCAGACGAAAGTCTCGAATCTCATCGTGGTGGTGATGCCCCAGGAAGCGACGGCCATCCACCTCGACATGATCTTCACGCACATCGACCGGGAGCTGTGCGTGATTTACCCGCCGCACTTCATCGGGCCGTACCGACTGCCTATTCTTCATTGGCAGAAGGGAGAGAGCCACATGCGTGAGCAGCCGGACATTTTTACGGCGTTGCGCCACTGCGGGCTGCCGATGGAGCCCATCCTCTGCGGAGGATCGCGGAGAATCGTGCAGGATCGCGAGCAATGGGCTTCCGGCTGTAACTTTACGGCACTGCGCCCCGGCGTGGTCACTTCCTACGCACGAAACGAGACGACACTGCGAGAGCTGGAAAAAGCTGGCTTCAAGATGATTACGGCATCGGATTTCCTCTCCGCCAATGAGCCCATCCCCGCCGGCGAGAGAGCGGTGATCACATTGAGCGGCGGTGAGCTTGTGCGTGGTGGCGGTGGCCCGCATTGCATGACCTGTCCGATCACCCGGGACGATCCGTGGACCTGACGCGGGGAGTTTACTCCCAGCCCGAAGACACATTGCTCACCTCTCGCGCGGCGGACTTTCTTTCCGCCGGTCCCGCCGATGTCGTAGACTTGATCGGCCACATTTGCAGCCTGCCGGGCGCGCCGCGAATCGTCGCTGAGCACATGGCGCAGGCGATGTTCTCGGGGCGGGGGGAGTTCGTGCGGATTCCCGATGGACGGTGGATGCTGGCCGATCCCATCAGGCAGCCGTATTCGCCTTACCGCGTGCCTGACCCACACCCCATAGCGCATGCGCGGCGCGAGCCTCGCGCGGCGCGCGTGCTGGCCCAGCCGCCGAGCGAGCCGTTGCGTGGGATGTCGTACGTCGTGGTCGATGTCGAGACCACGGGTGGACGCCCCTATACTGGCGACCGCATCACCGAGATCGCCGCGGTCGTCGTGCGCGACGGACAGATCTGCGAGCTGTTCGAGTCGCTGGTCAATCCGGAGCGGTCGATCCCGAGCTTCATCACCCAGATCACGAACATCACCTGGGACATGGTGAAGGACGCTCCGACGTTCGGCCGCATCGCGCCCGATGTCGTTCGCGTGCTGGAGGGCAACGTCTTCGTCGCGCACAACGCCATGTTCGACTGGCGCTTCGTCACGTCCGAGGTATCGCGATGCGCGGGTCAGAGGCTGCGCGGACGCAGGCTCTGTACGGTACGGCTCGCGCGCAAGATTCTTCCGCAGCTTCCGCGCAGGTCGCTCGATTACGTAGCGCGCTATTACGGCGTCGAGATCACGAGCCGGCACCGGGCCGCGGGCGATGCGCTCGCCACCGCGCAATGTCTGCTCCGGATGATCGATGATCTCGCCGACCGCGGGTGCGCCACCTGGGAGGATCTCGGCATTCTCCTCGCCACACCGTCCGCGGAGCGAAAGAAGCGGCGACGGCAAGTGCTGCCGACTTCCGTCACCAAGGATACCACCGCGTGACAGCGCCGACGCCGCTGGTCGAGCACCGGAAAATCGGTGACCTCACCGTCCACGCTATTCAGGCCGGCGGGCAGAAGCTCGACGGCGGGGCGATGTTCGGTGTCGTTCCGAAACCGCTCTGGGAGCGAAAAATTCCCGCCGACGACCGCAACAGGATTCAGCTCGGAATGCGCTGCCTGCTCATCGAGCATCAGTCGGGGTTGATTCTGATCGACACCGGCACAGGCAACAAGGAGAACGAGAAGTTCAAGGACATCTACGGCATCGAGAACGAGGGAGCGGAGCGAGGCACTCTGCTCGAGGATGGCCTGCGGGAGCTGGGCGTCGCTCCTTCGGATATCGGGATCGTCATCAACACGCACCTGCACTTCGACCACGCCGGCGGCAACACGCGTCTCCGTGACGACGGCTCGCTCGAGATCAGCTTTCCCAAAGCGCGCTACTTCGTGAAGCGCGGCGAGTACGACTACGCTATGCACCCGAACGAGCGCACCGCCGCCAGCTACTTCGACCGCAACTACACGCCTCTTGAGGCGGCTGGGAAGCTGGAGCTGATCGCGCGCGAGAAAGACATCGTCAAGGGAATTCGCGTGATTCCGACTCCGGGACACACCCCGTTTCACCAGAGCGTCCTGATAGAATCAGCGGGGGAGCGCGCCTTTTACCTGGGCGATATGATACCCACGCACGCGCACCTGCCCTTGCCATGGATCATGGGTTACGACGTAGAGCCGCTGGTGACGCTGGAGGCCAAGCGCCGCATCCTGAAGCAGGCAGTGGACGAGCAGTGGCTGCTGATCTTCGAGCACGACGCGGCGGTGCCGTGGGGGAGGGCCGAGCACGATGGGAAGTCGTACCGGCTAGCGGCGCCAATGGAGCCGACGAACCTCATTTACTGAAGACTACCTGCCGGGGGCGATCAGCTTTCAGGCTGTGGGCTGCGGGCTAGAGTGTTTCTTGCTCGGGTTGTGGAGCCGCAACAGAACGAACAGCAACCGAACGAACAGCAACCGAACGAACTGCAACAGAACGAGTTGTCAGCGTCCAGCTGAAAAAAGCCGCGAGCTGATAGCTGCAAACGTCGGGACGTCGCTCAGTGGTGTGACAGGAAGGGCTCTTGCCTGTGCCCTGACCCGCGCCACGTAACGTCCCGACGCGGTGAAGCTTGGGGCTATCAGCGTTTGTTGCTGATAACTGACAACTCGTTCTGTTGCAGTTCCTCGTTCTGTTGCAGTTCAGGGAGAATCGAACGCCCCTGTGTACCCAGCGACTAAGGGAGGGGCTGGTACAACTCGATCCGGTTCCCCTCGGGATCCTTGATCCACGCGAAGCGCCCGTAATCGAAGTCTTCCGTCTTCTCGATGGTGATCCCGTCAGCTCTCAGCTGGTCGAGAAACCCCGGGAGGTCCCTCACCCGGTAGTTGATCACGGATTCGTGCCTCTCCAGAGGGAGCTGGGTCTTTGAGGCGCTGATAGAGAACACCGTGGAGTCGATCCGCGAAGAATCCCCGAGGCGGCGGTACCTGAACTCGGTTCCGTACACCTTTCCTTCCTCGTACGTCTCGAGTTTAAGGCCAAACTGGTGGCCATACCAGTTCGCCAACGCCCTGGCGTCGTTGGCGTAAAGAAAGACGCCGCCGATGCCATCGACGGCGATCCGCCTCTCAGCCTTGCCTCCGATGACGTTCTTTGTCATCCAGCGAATTTAGGCAGGCAGGCTCGGAATCGTAAGTTGCGATCTCTTCTTGCGTTGCGCGTCTTGCGTTGCGCGCGGAAGTGCCCCATCTTATGCAGTGACAATGCGATAAGCGGGAGGTCCGGGCGGACCTCTCCACCCTTTGGCCCTCGTTTTCCGAGGCGTGCTGCAGGAGTTCCTCGCCGGTTGGACGTCGCCTTTCATGGGGCGGGGTCTATTCTCGCGGACTCCAATAAGGGGTCCGCGTTTTTGTTTTCCTTCATTAAAGGATAGCTCGTATTCAGGACACAACTAAGCGCGTACGCGTCAACAAACAGATCCGCATCAGCCCCATCAGAGTGATCGCAGCCGATGGAGCTCAGCTTGGAATCATGGAAGTTGACGCGGCACTGGCCGCGGCGATCGAACAGGGGTTGGATCTGGTCGAAGTCGCACCGATGGCGAGGCCCCCGGTGGCCCGCATCATGGATTACGGGAAATTCAAGTTCGAGCAGGCGAAGATGGCCCGCCATGCGAAGAAAAAGCAGCACGTGATCCATCTGAAGGAAGTGAAGTACCGCCCGGGAATCGAAGAGCACGACTTCATGACCAAGACGCGCCACGCGCGCGAGTTCCTCGGTGAAGGAAACAAGGTGAAGGTGACACTGATGTTCCGCGGCCGGCAGATCGCCCACCCGGAGTTCGGGCGTCAGGTTGTAAATCGGGTGGCTCAGGAGCTCGCGGATGTCGCGAAGATCGAGAGCGATCCGAAGCTCGAAGGGAAGTTCATGACCATGATCCTCGCGCCGAAATAGTCAGCTCGAAAGTCATCGTCTGGATCTACATATATCAGGAATACAGCAATGCCGAAGATGAAGACCCACAAGGGTGCGAAGAAGCGGTTCTCGATAACCGCTTCCGGAAAAGTGAGGCGGCTCAGGGCGTTCAAGAGCCACATCCTCACCAAGAAGACCTCGAAGAGAAAGCGCCGTTTGCGTCAGAGCACTACCATCGGAACCAACGGCGAAGCGAAGAACATCAAGCGCCTGCTTCAGGCGTAAGGGAGCACTCGTATGCCACGCGTCAGATCGAATGTTGCGCGCCTAAAGCGCAAAAAGCAGGTAATGAAGGCAGCCCGGGGAGCATTCGGCGCACGGAGCAAGCTTTGGAAGGCGGCGAAGGAAAACGTCGAGCGCGGCTGGAAGTATGCGTATCGCGATCGCAAGAACAAGAAGCGCGATTTCAGAAAGCTCTGGATCGTCCGCATCAACGCCGGCGCGCATCTCCACGGGATGTCGTACAGCGTGTTCATGCACGGCCTCAAGAAGGCAGGAATCGAGATCGACCGTAAAGTCCTCTCCGACATCGCCATCAACGATGTGGCAGGATTTACCGCGATCGCCGAAAAGGCAAAGTCCGCCCTCGAAGCCGCGTAAAGAGCGGGCAAGCATTTCGAAAGGACTCTGCCGGCGCTAATCTCTAGCCAGCCCGGTAGAGTCCTTTTTTCTTTCCGCCACACCACCTTTGACGCTCACCGAATTCAAGCGCCTCGTCACCATCATGGACGGCGACGGCGAACAGCTCATCGACTCCGCCGCATCCACTTCCTCGCTCGAGGAGGCACGCACGGCGCTGCTCGGCAGAAAATCAGGAAAGCTGAGCGACCTGATGAAGCAGCTGCCCTCTCTTTCTCCAGACGAGCGGCGGGAAGCAGGCGCGCTGATCAACGCGGTCAAGTCGAGGCTCGAGACGAGGCTCGATGCGCGCCGAACAGATCTGCAACAGGCCGGAGGCACGACGCGCCACATCGATCTGACGATGCCCGCCCGCCGCCAGTGGAAGGGAGCAAAGCATCCCGTCACACTCGTGATCGAGGAGATCCAGGACATATTCCGCGAGCTGGGATTCACCATCGCGCTGGGGCCCGAAGCGGAGACTGAGTGGTACAACTTCACCGCGCTCAACTTCCCGCCCGATCACCCGGCGCTCGACATGCACGACACGCTCTACCTGGGTGATAGCGTGATGCTCCGCACACACACCTCGCCCGTGCAGATAAGGACGATGCAGAAGCACAAGCCGCCCATCCGCATTCTGAGCCCCGGCAATGCGTATCGCCGCGACTTCTTCGATGCATCGCATGCGCCGATGTTCGCGCAGATCGAAGGGCTCTCGATCGATGAAGGCGTGAGCTTCGTCGATCTCAAGGCGACTCTTACCCATTTCGCCAACAAGTTCTTCGGCGCGACCAGAACCCGCTTCCGCCCGAGCTTCTTCCCATTTACCGAACCATCCGCTGAAATGGATGTCGAGTGCCAGCTGTGCCACGGCTCGGGTTGCCCGAGCTGCAAGAGCACTGGCTGGATGGAGATACTCGGCTCCGGGATGGTGCATCCGTCGGTGTTCGACGCCACCGGCATCGACAGCGAGCGCTACACTGGCTGGGCGTTCGGCATGGGGCCGGCGCGCATCGCCATGCTACGCTACAACATTCCGGACATCCGCATCCTCTACGATTCGGATATGAGATTCCTGGAGCAGATCGCGCGATGAACGCTTCGTACGAGTGGCTGCGCGCGTTCGTGCCCTTCGATCTCACACCCACGGAGCTGCGCGACCTGCTGACGGCGAGGTGCGCGACCGTGGACGACGTCGTTCAGCTCCGAGGTGATCTCCAGGACATCGTCATCGCCCGGGTGGTCGAAGCCGCGCCACATCCGAACTCCGATCATCTCTGGGTGACCAAGGTCGATGCCGGCGGCGATGCGCCGGTGGATGTCGTGTGCGGCGCACCCAATGTCACCGCCGGCACTCTCTACCCATTCGCTCCAGTGGGAGCGGTGCTGCCGGGCGGGCTGAAGATCGAGAAGCGGAAGATCCGCGGCGAGACATCGCAGGGCATGCTCTGCTCCGCGCGCGAGCTCGGACTCGGTGAGGACCATGAAGGAATCATGGCGCTGTCCGTCGATGCGAAGCCCGGCACGAAATTTCTCGATGCCGTCGCCGTTGGCGACACGAGACTCGTGATCGATGTGCTCCCCAATCGTCCCGACTTGCTCTCGCACGAAGGTCTCGCGCGCGAGATCGCCGCGGCGACGGGTGGCACCCTGACGCGACCGGCTATCGCGGAAGACAAGCCATTCCGCGTCGCCACGAACACCGTGAAGAAGACTTCCGGCAAAGTCGGAGACGTGACGGTTCGCCTCGAGGACACCGACGGGTGCATGCGCTACGCCGGCGCGGTCATCCGAGGTGTGAAGATCGGGCCGAGCCCGCGCTGGCTGGCGCAGCGGATCGAAGCGGTGGGCTCCCGCTCCATCAACAACGTGGTCGATGCGACCAACTACATGCTCCTCGGCTTCGGCCAGCCGATGCACGCGTTCGACCTCGACAAGCTTGCCGGTGATACCGTCGTCATCAGAAAGGCACGTGGCGAAGAGCGCATCAGGACTCTGGACGGAGTGGAGCGCACGCTTCGCTCGGATGCCGTGGTGATCGCCGATGCCGAGCGGCCGCAGGCGATCGCCGGCGTTATCGGCGGGAGCGGAAGCGGAGTCACCGAAGACACGACCGGAATCTTTCTCGAGGTCGCCGCGTTCAACCCGGCGCGCGTTCGCGCCACGAGCCGCGCGCTCGCTATCTCCACCGACGCCAGCTATCGCTTTGAGCGCGGGGTCGATGTGGACGCGATCCCCGGTCTGCTCGAGTATGCCGTCCGGCTGATTCTTTCCGTCGCTGGCGGAATCCCCCAGGGCGGACCTATAGATCTCTATCCACTTCCAAAGCGGTTCCCCGCCATTCAGCTGAGACTGACCCGCGCCGCGCGCCTGCTTGGGGAGCCCGTCTCCGGCGCCGAGGTCGACAAACATCTCCGCTCGATCGGCTTCAACGTCGTGAAGGTAAAGGGTGATGTCATCTCGGCGACGCCCCCGAGTTGGCGTGGGGACCTGTGCGCCGAGGTAGATCTGGTTGAAGAGATCGCGCGGCTTCGTGGCTACGACTCATTCCCGTCGGACCTGCGTCCCTTCCGCCCGAGCGCCGTGCCCGACGCTCCGCTCGTCGCGATAGCGCGGCGTGTGAGTGAAGCGCTTGTGGGAGCCGGATTACTGGAGGCGCGTCCGATGCCATTCGTCGCCGAGGAGAAGAGCGGAGGCGTGCGCGTCACCAACCCACTCGCGGAGGACGAGGCTTTCCTGCGTAGCAGCGTGCTCACGACCCTCGCTGCCCGGGCAGAGCACAACCTCGCCCGCATGCAGGGCAATGTGCGGCTGTTCGAGATCGGCACGGCGTTTTTTGCGGGCCGGGAAGCGCCGCGAGCGCTGGGGCTCAGGAAAGCAGCTGTCCCCCGGGAAGAGGTCCACATCGCCGCGCTCGTGATGGGCCAGCGGGCGCCAACGCACTTCAGCAATCCTTCGCCCGAGAAGTATGACGAGTGGGACATCAAGTTTCTCGCCGAAGTCGTTGCATCCGCGGCATTCCCCGGCTCCACGATGCGGCTGGAGATCGGCAAGGGTGACACGCTTTGGGATATATCCGTTGACGGTGAAGTAGCCGGCTCCGTGCGTCGCGTGAAGCTCGATGCACCCGTGTGGGCGAGTCCCGCCTTTGGACTCGAGTTGAACCTCCAGGCGATCGAGCAGACCTCATCGAAATCCACGACCTACCGCGAAATCCCGGTGACGCCGCCGGTGCAGATTGATCTCGCACTCCTCGCCGCGGAAGATGTCATGGCCGAGGCGATCGATGCCGTGATTCGTAAGCACGCCGGGGAGCTCCTGGAGAGTCTCGTTCTGTTCGACGAATTCCGCGGTAAGGGAATTCCAGAGGGATCGCGCAGTCTCGCGTGGGCGTTGACGTTCCGTCATCCGGAGCGCACACTAAAGGACCGGGAAGTGCAGGGCAGAACAGAGAAGATCCTGAAAGCACTCGAGGGGGAACTGGGTGTCAGACAGCGTACCACCTGAAAGAGCGGCGTTCGCGGAGCTGGAGCAGCTCGTCAAGCACCTTGGCGACGAGCTCGCATCGTTTCGCCGGCGCGCGCTGCAAGCCGAGGCACGGCTCAAGGCCCTGGAGTCCGCCGGCGTGAAGGGTCAGGTATCGCCCGAGCGCGTCAGATTCCTCGAGCGAGAGAACGAGGGTCTCGCCACTCGCCTGGAATCGGCCAGGCTCCGCACCATTCAAGTGATCGACCGCGTTCGTTTTCTCAGACAGCAGCACGACCCGGTTGCCCCCCGATGAGCGTTCAGAAAAACGTCGTTCGCGTCACCATTCTGGGTGACGAGTACTCCATCAGAAGCGATGTGAGTCCGGAGCACACGCGCGCCGTGGCCGAGCATGTAGACCGCGTGATCAGGCAGACGATGAGCTCTGGAAACATCGTGGAGCCGGCCAAGGGCGCCATCCTGGCCGCCTTGAGCATCACCGGCGAGCTGTTCGAAGCGCGGCAAGAGGCTGGCAGCCTGGCCGTGGACATGAAGCGGCTGAGTGGCGAGATACGGCCCTGGTTGCCGCCGGCCAAGAGGAAGGAGTAGTCATCTGGCTGTAGTTGCAGCTGCAGATGCGACTGCAACTGCAACGAAACTGCAACGCGACTGCAACTGAACGAGTGGTCAGCGGCCAGCTAAACAAGCTGACGGCTTAGAGTTGCAGACGTCGGGACGTCACTCAATAGCGTGAGAGTAACTGCCGCGGTCCGTGCCCTGATCTGCGCCGCGTGACGTCCCGACGCAGTGAAGCTCGGAACTATCAGCTAACAAAGCTGGCAACTGACCACTCGTTCGGTTGTCCTTTCCTCCCCTGAGCCCACCCCGCATCCTACCCAGCCTTCCCCCCTTTCGGGACAAAGGATTAGCTTAACCCAGCTACGCGACGACTTTCCGGCGCGATAGGGGCCGCCTGTGGCTTGGCCGCGGGCTCTACATAGATCCCACATGACGAACACGGCGTGGATACCCGCAGCCGGCATCTTGCTGCTCGTAATTGCCAGCGCGGTTTTTCTGTTTATCGGCAGAAGGCTGGGTGTGCGTGCGGAGCTCCGTCGTCAGGAGCAGGCCCACGCGACAGCGCTGGATACCGCGAAGAAAGTCGTCGCCGAAGCGGAGCGCGAGGCGGAAAGTCTGCGCAAGACCGCCCTCCTGAACGGGAAGGAAGAGATCATCAAGCTCCGCGAGGCCTGGGAGGTCGAAGTCCGCGGACGGCGTGAGGAGATCGAGCGCGAAGAAAGGCGCGTGGCGGACAATGAGGGCGTCCTCAACCGCAAGTACGATCTCCTGGAGCAGCGCGAGCGGGAAGCGAGCCACCGTACCGGAGAGGTGACGAACCGCGAACGGGCCCTCACTCAGCGCGAGCAGGAGCTTGACAAGCTCCTGGGTGAGGAGCGCCGGAGGCTCGAGCAGCTAGCTGGAATCTCCGCGTCGGATGCCAAGGCCGAGCTCATTCACCGCATGGAGGAGGAAGCGCACGCGGACGCGGCGAACCGCATCAGGGAGATCCGCGAATCGGCCAAGCGAAACGCCGAGCGGGAGGCGAAAAAGATCATCGCGCTGGCGATCCAGAGAATCGCGGCGGAGCAGAGTGTAGAAGCGACAGTTTCCGCGGTCGCGCTACCCAACGATGAGATGAAGGGACGCATCATCGGCCGCGAAGGCAGAAACATCCGGGCGTTCGAGCTGGCGACCGGCGTCGATGTCATCATCGACGACACTCCCGACACCGTCGTGGTCTCCTGTTTCGATCCGGTGCGGCGCGAGATCGCCCGACTGTCGCTCGAGAAGCTGGTCGCCGACGGACGGATTCACCCTGGCCGCATCGAGGAGGTGGTGAACAAGTCCCGCCTCGAGGTGGACGCCTCGATCATCGAGACGGGCGAGCGAGCGGCGTACGAGAGCGGCGTGCACGGACTGCACCCCGAGCTGGTGAAGCTGATCGGACGTATGCGTTGGCGCACGAGTTATGGGCAGAACATCCTCAACCACTCAAAAGAAGTTGCGTGGCTCGCCGGTATCATGGCGGCGGAGCTCGGCCTCGATGTGGCGATGGCGCGTCGCGGAGCGCTGCTCCACGACATAGGGAAGGTGCTCACGCATGAGCACGAGGGCACTCATGTGCAGCTCGGCGTCGAGATGGCCACGAGGTACGGCGAGAATCCGCTCGTCGTCAACTGCATCGCGGCCCACCACGACGACGTGCCGCACGAGAGCGAAGTGTCGGTGCTGGTACAGGCGGCCGACGCGATCTCGGGCGCTCGCCCTGGTGCCCGGCGCGAGGCGTTCGAGACGTACGTGAAGCGTCTCGAGGGTCTCGAGAAGATCGCCGCCAGCTACAAGGGCGTCGAGAAGGTCTTTGCCATCCAGGCCGGTCGCGAAGTGCGCGTGATCGTAACGCCGGAAGAAGTGGACGATCTGCGCATGGCAACGCTCACTGAAGAGATCGCTCGCCGAATCGAGGCCGAGCTGCAATATCCGGGACAGATCAAGGTCGTGCTGATCAGAGAGACGAGAAGCGTGGATTTTGCCCGCTGAGCTGATCGACGGCCGGGCGATAGCGCAGAAGGTCCGCGCGGATGTGGCGGATCGCGCGGCAAGGCTGGCGGCGCGCGGAGTGAAGCCCGGCCTTGCGGTGGTGCTCGTTGGCGACGATCCCGCCAGCGCGGTCTATGCGCGCGCAAAGGGAAAAGCGTGCGAGGAAGCGGGGATGCACAGTGTGACGCTTCGCCTCCCCGCGACGACGACGCAGGCCGAGCTCCTGGCGCGCGTGGACGAGCTGAACGTGGATCTGGATATTCACGGCATCCTGGTGCAGATGCCGCTGCCAAAGCAGATCGATCCCGACACGATCATGCGTCGCATCGACCCGTCCAAGGACGTCGATGGATTTCATCCGGTGAACGTCGGCAAGATGCTGATCGGCGAGCGCGATGGCTTCGTGCCCTGCACGCCGGCCGGAATTCAGATTCTTCTGAAGGAGTCGGGGGTGAAGACGCCCGGAAAGAATTGCGTCGTGATCGGGAGGAGCAATATCGTGGGCAAGCCCATGGCCGCCCTCATGATGCAGGACAACGAGGATGCGAACTGCACCGTCACCGTCTGTCATCGCCACACCGCCGATCTCAAGGCTCACACGCGAGCCGCCGATATTCTGATCGTTGCCGCAGGCAGAGCGCGCATGGTCACCGCTGACATGGTCAAGCCCGGCGCCGTGGTAATAGATGTCGGGATAAATCGCGTGGCTGACGCAACGGCAAAGAACGGAACTCGACTCCAGGGCGATGTCGATTTCGATCCAGTGCGTGAGATTGCATCCAGGATCACTCCTGTGCCCGGAGGTGTCGGCCCGATGACGATCGCGATGCTGATGTTGAACACAGTGCGCGCGGCGGAGATGAGCAGCGTGTGAGAGCGGCTCCCATCGATCTGTTCGGACCAGTCCTCGGCAAGCCGGTTCCGGGAGCCGCGGCTGATACGCCGGTAACCGTATCCGAGCTCGCGCAGCACACCCGCGCGTTGGTCGAGAGCGGCCTTCCTCCGGTCTGGGTGCGGGGCGAGATCAGCGACTTCAAGAGCCACCGAAACGGCCACTGGTATTTCTGCCTGAGAGATCAGGCGTCGCAGATTCGGTGCGTCGTCTGGGCGCGCGACCAGCGCGGCATCCCCTCGGCTCCCGACGATGGGATGCAGGTAGTGCTTTTCGGCCAGATGACCGTGTATACCGCGCGCGGAGATCTGCAGTTCAAGGTTACGCGTATTGAAGCGGAAGGTGACGGTCTCTGGCGAAAAGCCATGGAGCTCACGCTCGCGACTCTTCGCCGCGAGGGTCTTCTCGAGCAATCGCGAAAGCGGGCGATACCCCAGTTCCCGAAATGTGTAGCGATCGTCACGAGTCCCAGCGGTGCCGCTCTACACGACATAGTCGCCGTCCTTCAGGAGCGAAACAGGGGAATCCAGCTCGTCGTCTGCGCGGCGAGGGTGCAGGGTGACGGCGCGGCCGAGGAGATAGCGTTCGCGCTCACCCGCGTTTCGCGGTGGGGGGGCGCTGATGTGGTGATCGTCGGTCGCGGCGGAGGGGGGAAGGAAGATCTCTGGGCCTTCAACGACGAGCGTGTGGCGCGTGCCGTCGCCGCGTGCCCGGTTCCGGTGATCTCAGCGGTGGGACACGAAGTCGACATCACCATTTGTGATGCGGTCGCGGATTTGCGCGCGGCTACGCCGTCGGCCGCGGCAGCCGCCGCCTGCGTCTCGCTCGAGGAGATCGAGCGGGCGTGCATCCGGGTGAGGCGGGATCTCTGCAATGCCGCCGACAGCCGCGTGCGTGAGGCGCGAAATCAAGTGGAAAGGCTGGGGCGGGGAATCGTCCGGGCGTCGGAGCGGGTCGTCGCGGCGAAGCGATCGTCTCTCGGCGCATTGGCGGGCCGGCTCAACGCGCTCAGTCCGCTCGCGACGCTTTCGCGCGGGTACGCGGTTGCTCGAGATCCAGAAGGAACCGCGCTTACATCGGTCGAACAGTTCAAGCCCGGCGCTCCGTTCGAGCTGCTGCTGCACGACGGAACCGTAAGGGCCGAGGCCCTTCCGTGAGTCTTTTCCTCACCTTCGTGGCGAGCCTGCTGCTCGGGATGCGTCACGCTACCGATGCCGACCACATAGTCGCGGTTACTACGATCGTGAGCCGCGAGCGGGCGTTTCTCCGAATTCGATGAAGAACTCGAGAAATTGACCGCCGATGCCTTTACACTCGTGGCTAACTTCGCTAGGTTACAAGGCTTACAGCGATTCAGGAACCAGTGTCGGGCGCCGGTAAAAGACCGGCGCAACAGCAAATCCAAATGGCATTCGAGAAAACACCCACCGTAGAGAAGTACCGCATCCACGCAACTGACAGCGGCTCGAGCGAAGTTCAGATCGCACTTCTCACAGAGCGAATCAACTATCTGACCGGGCACTTCCGCATCCACGCGAAGGATCACCATAGCCGTCGCGGGCTGCTGAAGATGGTCGGACGGCGCCGCCGCCTCCTCGATTATCTGAGGCGCACGAATCTCGAAGGATATCGCAAGATCATCGCCGATCTTGGACTCCGCTACTAATCTGGCTCTTTGATCTCACCGCGCGGGCGCACAATGCTGTCCGCGCGTTTTGTGTTACTCAGAGACAACACCACAAATTATGCAACGCATCGAAAGAACTTTCGCCGGCAGACGCCTCGTCATCGAGACAGGCCGCATGGCGAAACAGGCTGCGGGCTCAGCGCTCGTACAGTACGGCGACACGATGGTTCTCGCCGCGGTCACCGTCAGTGACAACGAAAGTTCCCTCCCGTTTTTCCCTCTCCTCGTAGAGTACAAGGACAAGGCTTACGCCGCGGGCAAGATCCCTGGCGGCTTCATCAAGCGCGAAGGCCGTCCCTCGGATCCCGAGATCCTCAAGGCGCGCGTCATCGACCGATCGATTCGCCCGCTCTTCCCGGAAGGCTTCAAGAACGAAATCCAGGTCTACATATACGTCATCTCCGCCGACCAGGAGAACGACGCTGACGTGATGGCGCTCGTCGCCGCCTCGTTCGCGCTCAACGCCTCGAAGATTCCCTTCATGGGCCCGATCGGCGCCGTGCGCGTCGGCAGAGTGCAGGACAAGTGGATTCTCAACCCCACCTTCCAGCAGCTCCCCTACAGCGACATGGACATCGTCGTCGCCGCCTCGAAAGATTCGATCATGATGGTCGAAGGGGGAGCGCTCGAGGTCTCGGAAGCCGATGTGCTCGAGGCCCTCACCGTCGGTCATCGCGGAATCAAGGAGCTCATCGGGATCCAGGAAGAAATGCTCGCCAAGGTCCGTGCGCCGAAGATGGAATGGAAGAAGGTAGAGACGGGCTCCGCGCTCAAGGTGCGTGTGGAAGAGCTCGCGAAGGATCGGATCGGAGAAGCGATCAACCAGAAGGACAAGCACACACGCATGCACGCGGTCGAGCTGGTGAAGAAGGAAGCGATTGCGCTGCTGCTCACGGAGTTTCCCGACAACTCCAAGGATATCGGCAACCTCGTCGGCGACGTCGAGTACAACGTTCTCCGCTCGCAGGTGCTCACGACCAACAGGCGGGTCGATGGACGTGGCACGAAGGACGTCCGTGACATCAGCATCGATACTACTGTGCTGCCACGCGCCCACGGATCGGCGCTCTTCACCCGCGGACAGACACAGGCGCTCGTCGCGATCACGCTTGGCACCGCCAACGACGTGCAGCGCCTCGACAGCATCGACGATCCTGGCGAGACCACGAAATCGTTCATGCTGCACTACAACTTCCCACCCTTCTGCACCGGTGAAGTGAGACCGATGCGCGGCACGAGCCGCCGCGAGATCGGACATGGCAACCTGGCCGAGAGAGCGCTGCAGGGCGTGCTTCCGGCGTTCGAGGAGTTCCCGTACACGATCCGCATCGTCTCCGATGTTCTGGAATCGAACGGCTCGTCTTCCATGGCGTCGGTGTGCGGCGGCTCGCTCGCGCTGTTCGATGCAGGTGTTCCGCTTCGCGCACCCGTCGCCGGCGTCGCGATGGGACTCATCAAGGAAGGCAGCAAGTACGCGATCCTCACCGACATCCTGGGCACCGAGGATCACCTGGGCGACATGGACTTCAAGGTCGCTGGTACCGAGGCCGGGATCACGTCCATCCAGATGGACATCAAGATCGAGGGTCTCGACCTCCAGATCGTGAAGGAAGCCCTCGCGCAGGCGCGCGAGGGCCGGCTGCACATTCTGGGTGAGATGGCGAAGGCGCTCTCGGAGCCGCGCGCGGACCTCTCGCCGTACGCACCACGCATCGTCACCATGAACATCAACCCCGAGAAGATCGGCGACCTCATCGGTCCCAAGGGCAAGACGATTCGCGGAATCCAGGCTGAGACCGGCGCCGAGCTAACGGTGGACGACACCGGGCTCGTCACGATCGCGGCGGTCGGTGGCGAAGCGATGGAGAGAGCACGGCAGATGATCCAGGCTCTGACGGCAGAGCCCATCATTGGCGACACCTATGAAGGCACCGTCAAGAGCACGACGGCTTTCGGCGCATTCGTCGAGATCATGCCCGGCACCGAAGGCCTGGTACATATCTCCGAGCTCAAGCACGGCCGCACCGAGAGGACCGAGGACGTTGTCAAGAAGGGCGACCGGGTAAAGGTCAAGCTTCTCGAGCGCGATGAGCGCGGACGTCTTCGCCTCTCGATGAAGGCGCTGGTGGCGAAGCCGGAAGGCGAGTCTGCCAGTGGTGAGGGTGGCTCTCCATCGGAGGCGAATGGCCAGGGCAATCACGCCGAAGGCAGCGAGTCTGGCGAAGGCTCCGAGCGTCCGCGCCCGGAACGCGGAGACAGACCGCGGCGCCCGCGCAGCGGCGCTTCGCGTGGGGGCGGAGGACGCTCGCGGGAGTGACCCCAGTCGCGCCGTGCGCCGAACCTGACCTGCGACGCACCGTTCTCGCGAACGGCCTGACCGTACTCTCGGAATCAATGCCGGGAGTACGGTCGGTCGCTTTGGGGGCGTGGGTTCGCGCCGCATCGCTCCACGAGACTCCGGAGAAGATGGGTGTCTCGCACATGCTCGAGCACATGGTATTCAAGGGAACTCCCACCCGGAGTGCCAGAGACATCGCCCTCGCGCTCGAGACGCTCGGCGGCTCTCTCGACGCCTACACCGCGCGTGAGCACACCTCATATCAGGCCCGCGTGCTGGATGAGCATCTCCCGCAGGCCGCGGACGTGCTCGCCGATCTCATCTTCCGCCCGATGCTTCGCGCGGCTGATCTCAAGCTCGAGCGAAAGGTGGTGCTCGAGGAGATCAATACGGTCGACGACACGCCGGACGATCTCGTGTTCGAGCTGCACAACTCGCGGCTATGGGGCAATCATCCTTACGGCTATTCGATCCTCGGAACCCGCGAGACGGTCGGGGCGCTGAGCGTGGGCGACCTCCGCGCGCTACATTCGCGGGCGTATCATCCCGAGCAGATCGTCGTGGCGGCGGCGGGAAACGTCGAACACGAAGCGCTTCTCGGAGTGCTCGAAACGGCGGGCTGGGGCAACATTCCGGCCGGCGGATTTCCGGCTCTCGGATCTCCGGCTCCAATTGTGCAAGCTCCGGGTGCGGTTCACTTCGAGCGTGACACGACGCAGACCCACATCGTGATCGGCAGCGCCGCGTTTGCTCACGGTGATCCACGCCGGTACGCGATGAGCATGATCGGGATGCTTTTCGGGGGCGGAATGAGCTCGAGGCTGTTTCAGAGAATTCGGGAAGAGCTCGGACTCGCCTACTCGGTTTACGCCTTTCAGTCGTTTCACGAGGACGCGGGAATGCACGGCGTGTATGTGGGGACGGCGCCTGAAACGGCGCGCGCGGCGGTGGAAGCGATCAATGAGGAGATGGAAAAGCTCTCGGCGGAAGGGCTCACCGAAGAAGAACTGACCGCTGGAAAAAGCCAGCTAAAGGGGCAGATTACACTGTCGCTGGAAAGTCCGACTTCGAGGATGTACCGCGCGGCGGGAGTGGAGCTCTACGGCGAGCCCTACAGAACGCTCGACGAAGTGCTGGCGCTTGTCGAGTCGATCGATATCGGTACTGTCGGAGAGATTTGCAGGAAGTTCTTTATCCCAGGTCAGCAGACGCTCGTTAGCCTGGGTCCCCGGGCCGCGGCGTGACCGCGATCCTTCAACTTCTATTAATGGTGTCCTGAAACTCATATGAAGATCGGCGTTCCGAAGGAAATAAAGACCAACGAAAATCGAGTCGCCCTGGTCCCGGCCGGCGCGGAAGCCCTGGTTGCTGCCGGGCACAGTGTCCTGATCGAGAAAGGTGCGGGAGAGGGAAGCGGATTTCCGGACAGTGCCTACACCGCCGTCGGCGCGAAGATCGGGCCCGACGCGGACGCGGTCTGGCGTGAAGCCGACATGATCATGAAGGTCAAGGAGCCGATCGCGGTGGAGTGGCCGCGCATGCGCCGTGGACAGACGATTTTCACGTATTTTCACTTTGCCGCGGACAAGAAGCTCACCGAAGCCCACATGAAGAGTGGTGCGACGTGCATCGCGTACGAAACGGTGCAGCTGCCTTCGCGCGAGCTTCCCCTGCTCACGCCGATGTCCGAGGTAGCAGGACGCATGGCGGTCCAGGAAGGCGCCAAGTATCTCGAGAAGCTCTACGGCGGTCGAGGCGTCCTCCTCGGCGGCGTTCCGGGCGTCGCGCCGGCAAAGGTCGTTGTCCTCGGCGGCGGAATCGTCGGCCTCAACGCGGCGAAGATGGCCGCTGGGTTGGGCGCGAAGGTCACTGTCCTGGACCTGAGCCTGGAACGTTTGCGCTATCTCTCGGACGTGATGCCTGCCAACGTCACTCTTATCTATTCCAATCGTCACAATATCCTGGAGCAGATCTCTACCGCCGATCTGGTCGTCGGTGCGGTTCTGATTCCGGGCGCGGTAGCGCCGCGACTCATTCGCAGTGAAGATCTGAAAAAGATGCAGACGGGCGCGGTGATCGTCGATGTCGCGATCGATCAGGGCGGCTGCGTCGAAACGATCAAGGCGACCACGCACGAGAATCCGACGTATGTCGTGGATGGAATCATCCATTACGGGGTCGCGAACATGCCCGGTGGAGTACCACGCACCTCGACGCTCGCGCTCACCAACGCAACCTTACCGTACGCGATGCAGCTCGCGAACAAGGGATGGAAGCAGGCGCTGAAGGACAATGCAGCACTCAAGAAGGGACTCAATGTCGTAGACGGAAAGGTGACCTATGCCGCTGTTGCTGAGGCACTCGGCTTGCCGTTTACATCTCCCGATTCATATTTGACATAATGCGCTGGCCTTTCTTCAAGCCGGGACAGCTGTTCCCCGCGAACGCAATCGCCGTCGACCTCGGCACCGCAAACACACTGATCTACGTGAAAGGCGAAGGGATCGTGCTCAACGAGCCTTCGGTCGTCGCGCTCGATCGTGAGACCAGGAAGATCAAGGGTGTTGGCCTCGAGGCCAAGAGAATGCTCGGCCGCACACCGGAAGGCGTGATGGCGATACGCCCGATGAAGGACGGCGTTATCGCCGACTTCGACGTGACCGAGAAGATGCTGCGTTACTTCCTCGCGCTCGTCATCGAGAATCACTTCTTCAAGGTGAAGCCGCGCGTGATAGTGTGCGTGCCCTCTGGGATCACCGAAGTCGAGAAGAGAGCAGTGCGCGACTCGGCCTTGGGCGCCGGCGCGAAGGAAGTGTTCATGGTCGCGGAGCCAATGGCGGCGGCAATCGGCGTGGGACTGCCCATCGAGACGCCCACCGGCAACATGGTGATCGACATCGGTGGTGGCACGACCGAGATCGCCGTGATCGCCCTCTCCGGCATCGTGAGCGACACCTCGATCCGAACCGGCGGCGATGAGCTGGACATGGCAATCGTCCAGTTCATGCGGAAGAACTACAATCTGCTCATCGGTGAGTCGACGGCGGAGCAGGTAAAGATCCAGATCGGATCGGCTGCTCCGGTGGGCGACGAGAGGGAGATGGACGTCAAGGGCAGGGATCTTGTATCAGGTATCCCGAAGACGGTGCGTGTTCATTCGTCGGAGATCCGCGATGCAGTGCAGGAGCCGATTCAGCAGATCGTGGACGCGGTGCGCCGCGCACTGGAGATCACTCCGCCTGAGCTCGCGGCCGACATCGTGGACCGCGGGATCGTAATGACCGGTGGGGGCGCGCTCATTCGTGGGCTCGATGTCCTGCTGTCGCAGGAGACCGGCCTTCCGATTCACGTAGACGAGGACCCGCTGACCTGTGTGGTCCGGGGCACTGGCCGGATCCTCGACGACGAGGCGAAATACTGGTCTGTACTAGCGACTTGAGGTAACACGTGGCGCGAGCTGGACGCAGCAACACCCGGATCGACCTGATCGTTCTGGCAGTATGTCTGGTTCTCTCGATCGCGGCTCGCGCACTGCCGGATACGATGCGAGAGCCCGTTTCGACGAGCATGCGCCGCACGTTTCTGGCCCCGCTTGTGATGCTTCAGGAGCGCTCCGAGCTCAGTCGCCGCTCTCTCATCCTCGCTGAAGGGAGAACCGCGATCAGCGACAGCGTCTCATGGAAGGCGATGACCGCCGGGACGCTCGAAGGTGAAAACACCCGCTTGAGGAAGCTGCTCGGGCTGGGCGCCCGCGTCCGTATCGGCTTCATTCCCGCCGAAGCGCTACATGGCCGCGGCATTCGCGATGAGACGACTGTAATTCTCAGCGCCGGATCACGGGCAGGGGTGAGCAGGCTGAGTCCCGTCATCGCGCCGGAGGGTCTGGTCGGAGTCGTGGACGCGGTCGATCCAACGATGAGCCATGCCATGCTCTGGACGCATCCCGACTTTCGCGTGAGCGCGATGTCTCCCGATGGAACCGCCTTTGGCATCGCCCAGGCACATCTCACCGGCGCCACCGGCGGCTACCTTCTGGAGCTGCGCGGCGTTCCGTTCAGAGCCACGCTCAAGCCGGGCGCGCTCATCGTGAGCTCCGGCTGGGGCGGTGTTTGGCCGCGCGGAATTCCCGTCGGTACCGTGCTTCAGGAGATCAAGACCAGCGAGAGCTGGGCCCGGACCTATCTCCTTCGCCCCGCGGTCAATCCCGCGGACATCTATTCCGTGATGATTCTCCGCCGCGAGAGATCGTCGAGAGGGCTCGAAGGTGTATGGGAGAGCGTCGCACAGGCGGATTCCGCCGCCCAGCGGATCGTGGTGGCTGGTGATTCCGCTGTGAAGCTCGCTGCGCTGGCAGAAGCCGCGGCGCGCAGAGCCGTGCAGGACAGCATCGCGCGCGCCGCCAACCCCCAGGCTCCACCGAGCACCGCGGAAACGACGTCGACGGCGAGGCCGCGTCCGGTTGTGCCGGCGCAGGCACGTCCCCCGACGCGCACCGACAGCGGGCCCCGCATCCTTCGTGATCCAGCTCCGCGCGACACTTTGCCGCGCGACACCCCAGCGGGTCCACCTGGAGTAACGCGATGAATCTGGGTGCCGCGGTTCGCGCGATCATCACCTTCCTCATTTTCGTCGTCCTTCACTACACGCTCCGTCCTCTCTTGGGATGGCGTGCACCGATGGATTTTCTGGTTCTCGCGCTTCTGCTCGGCGCCGTGCGCGTGAGACCCGGAACCGCGGCGGTACTCGGGTTCATTCTCGGCCTCGTGTCGGATTCACTCGCTCCCGAAGCGCTGGGAGCCGGAGCGATGGCGATGACGGTGGTCGGGTTCGGAGCTGCCTACCTCAAGGCCGTCTTTTTCGCCGACAACATCGTTCTGAACGCCTTCTTCTTCTTCCTCGGTAAGTGGGTGTTCGACATCATCTACTTCCTGGGCGAGCAGCGCGTGCACGGAGTGGAGCTCGTGCAGCAGTTGCTCTTGTGGTCGCCATTGTCGGCAGCCGTTACGGCGGCGGCGGGCGTTCTGTTACTGTTTATCATGCGTCCGCTGCTGGAGCCTTCTACCGCATGAGCTTCCACCCGAACGACGTCGCCCGCAGAGCACGTTTAACCTCGTTGGCGCTCGGTGTCGGATTCGTGCTGCTGGTTGGAGCATTCTTCAAGACGCAGGTTCTCCAGCACAAGCAGTACGTGATGCAGTCGGAAGAGAATCGCCTGCGCCCCATTCCTCTGCCCGCGCCGAGAGGAATCATTTACGACCGGAAGGGCGAAGTGATCGCGGAGAATCTTCCGGCGTACTCGGTCTCGATCACGGCGCCAAACGTCGACAGCCTGCGCAGTGCGCTCACCGAGCTCTCCAGCACGCTGCAGCTCGATCGCAACCAGATCAACGCCGCCGTCCGGCGCTATCGTCGCGCCCCAACGCGTCCGACGGTGGTGCTCGCGGATGCATCGATCGACATCGTGTCGGTTCTCGAGGAGCATCGTCTCGATTTTCCCCGGCTCATCATCCAGTCCGTGCCCAAGAGGTATTATCCCGACGGCGCCGCCGTGGCGTCGTTCGTCGGCTACACGGGCGAGATCAGCGAGTCGGAACTCAACCTGCCGCAGTACGAGGGCTACAAGCCGGGCCAGCAGATCGGGAAGGGCGGCCTGGAGAAATCGTACGAGTCGGTACTGCACGGCAAGGAAGGGGTCCGCTTCGACGAGGTGGATGCGCGCGGGCGACCCGTGCGCGGCGAGGGGCCGCGCCCCGATCTCGCTCCCGAAGGAGCGCCTCCGCTCTATACCAACATTGATCTCGATCTGCAACGATACACCGTCGGCATTTTCGGCGATTCACTGCAGGGCGGGGCAATCGCAATCGATCCGAACACCGGCGCGGTGCTCGCGCTGTACAGCGCGCCAAGCTTTGACCCGAACAAATTCACTGGTGGAATTCCAGTCGACTACTACAAGGAGCTCCTGAACGACGAGCGCCGCCCGCTGGTGAACAAGGTGATTCAGGGGCGGTATCCTCCCGGATCGACGTTCAAGCTTGCGACCGCCGTAATCGGATTGCGGGATGGCGTGGTAGCGCTCGGCGATCATATGCCCGTTCCGTGCACGGGTGGTTATCAGTACGGAAGCCGGTACTTCCGCTGCTGGGAAAAACGCGGTCACGGCTCGCTCAGCCTCGCCAGCGCGATCACGCACTCGTGCGACGTCTACTTCTATCAGCTCGGACTCAAGATTGGGTTGGATAATCTGATCGCCGGCGGGATCAAGCTTACCATGCGCGACAAGTCCGGTATCGATCTCCCCGAGGAGAACCAGGCGCTCTGGCCCTACGCCCGCGACTACTACAACAAGAGATTCGGGCGCAACTGGAGCAACTCGGAGACTCTCAACCTGGCGATCGGTCAGGGCGCCAATTCACAGACGGTCGTCAACATGGCGAAATTGTACACCGCCATCGCGACAGACGGCTACGCTGTGAAACCAGAGATCGTTCGCGACACTCCGGTGCGCACGCAGATATACAACCTGAGCCGCGTTCAGGATTCGACGATACGGGACGCTCTCGCTGCAGTGCTCGAGGCTGGAGGCACCGCGGCAGCCTCCGCGATTCAGGGGGTAGTGCTGGCGGGGAAAACCGGGACAGCTCAGAACCCGGGCAAGCCCGATCACGGCTGGTTCCTCGGCTTCGCGCCGGCCAACAAACCCAGGATCGTCGTCGCCGTACTCCTGGAATTCGGGTTGCACGGATCCCGCGCCGCGCACATCGCCGCCGGCATAATCTCGCATTATCTGAAAATCGCGCCCATCCGGGCGACGATGGACGAGGGGTGATGAGCAGGCGAATCGTCACGGATTACCAGCTGCTCATCGCGGCGGGTACTCTCTCGATCTTCGGTGTGGCGATGGTCTACTCCGCTGGTCAGACCGACACACCGACAGCCGTCGCGTCTGTTTACAAATCACAGGCCGTGTGGCTCCTCATCGGACTCGGCTTCGCGTACGCGGTAAGCCGATCCTCGGTGCGCTTCATTGAGTGGATGACCGTACCGCTTTATTGGTTCTCGATCTTTCTCCTGGCGCTCACTCTCGTCATCGGGCGAGGCGCTGGTACCGCCGCAAGCACGAAGAGCTGGCTCGCCATCGGTAGCCACCGCATAGGCCAGCCTTCCGAGATCGCGAAGGTGACGGTGGTGCTGATGCTCGCGAAGATTCTCTCGTCGAAGCGCGAATCGGCGCGATCGCTCCTCGACCTCTGGAAGCCGGCGCTCATCGTCGGGATCCCGTGGGTGATCATCATGTTGCAGCCGGATCTCGGCACCGGCATCGTGTTCATCGGGATCTTCTTCGCGATGCTCTTCTGGTCGGGCGTCTCGTGGCCGCTGCTCATTCTCATCGCCAGCCCGGCTGTAAGTCTCATTCTCTCCTTCAGTGTCGGGTTGTGGGGCGCGTGGTTCTTCATCCTGCTCGCGCTCGTCCTCTGGTACCGCCCCTATCTCATCGAGGGGATCGTTCTCATGGTGCTCAACGTTGCCACGGGCGTCGTCGCACCGATGATGTGGGAAAAGCTCGCGCCCTACCAGCAAAACCGGCTCAAGGTCTTCATCGACCCATCGGCTGACCCGCGCGCATCGGGCTACCACGTGATCCAGTCGAAGGTGGCCATCGGCTCCGGCGGATTCTTCGGCAAGGGCTTCACGCTTGGCACGCAGAAGCGCCTCGCCTTCCTCCCAGAGCAGCACACCGATTTCATCTTCTCGGTCGTCGGTGAGGAGCTCGGCTTTATCGGTGTGACGATAGCACTGGCGCTCTTCCTCTGGCTCTTCCTTCGTATCACGCAGGTCGCGGAACGCGCAAACGATTCGTACAGCAGCCTCGTCGCATACGGACTGATGTCGAGCTGGTTCGTGCACACCCTCGTCAACGTCGGAATGACACTAAATCTCATGCCAATTACCGGCATTCCGCTCCCATTCTTCAGCTATGGCGGCTCGTTCATGCTCGCGAGCTGGCTGGCGATGGGGATCCTCCTCCGGATATCCGGAGAAGGCCGGGGAAACGCGATGACGCTGCGAAGATAGAAACCGTTTGGCCCTACGCGCTCTTCTGACGGCACGCGCTCTTTCATAGATTCAGGCATGGCTTGGTTCAAAAAAGAGAAGAAGCCGCGACTTCCGCGGCGCGAAAAGCACGAGATTCCCTCGGATGCATGGGAAAAGTGTGATGCCTGTGGCCACACCGATCTCCGGGAGAAGTTTGTTCGGAACCTGAACGTGTGCCCGAGCTGCGGCTATCACCGCCGCATCCGGGCGAGCGAGTACGCGGCGATTCTTCTTGACGAGGGGACGTCCGAAGAAACCGAGATCGACATCAGGTCCACCGACCCGCTTGGATTTCCGGAATACGCGGCGCGCCTCAAGAAGGCCACGGGCGCCGCGGGAGAGGGCGACGCCATCCTCACATTCACCGGACAGCTCGGAGGTATGCCGGTCTGCCTCGCGGTGATGGACTTTGCGTTCATGGGTGGCTCAATGGGTTCCGTGGTGGGCGAGAAGATCGCGCGCCTGGGCCAGCGCTCGCTGGAGCGGAAATATCCCCTCATCATCATCTCCGCATCCGGCGGCGCGCGCATGCAGGAAGGCGTTCTCTCGCTGATGCAGATGGCCAAGGCCGCGGCGATTCTGTCGCAGCTCTCCGAGCGGAGGATCCCGTACGTTTCGATACTCACCAACCCGACCACCGGTGGCGTGAGCGCCAGCTTCGCGATGCTCGGCGATGCGATCCTCGCCGAGCCGGGCGCGGTGATCGGCTTCGCGGGCCCGCGAGTAATCAAGCAGACAATCGGGCAGGAGCTTCCCGAAGGATTTCAAACCGCGGAATTTCTCCTCGAGCACGGCATTGTGGACTCGGTTGTGCCCCGGAGTGAGCTCAAGAGCACGGTGGGCCAGTTGCTGCGCCACATGAGCGGCAAACCAGCATCGGCAGGGTGGACCACCTCCTGACGCACTACGGCGAAGCGATTCAGGCCCTCTTCGCCCGCACCACCAGCAATACGAAATTCGGTCTCGGGCGCACCGAGCTGCTCCTTGAAAAGCTTGGCTCCCCGCATCGCGCGCTCTCCGCAATCCACGTTGCCGGCACAAATGGGAAGGGGAGCGTGGTCGCGACCGCTCAAGCCCTCCTTCGAGCGCGAGGACTCCGGGTAGGCAGGTACACTTCGCCCCATCTCATCGATTTTCGAGAGCGCATCACCATCGACTCGGAACCCATATCCGAGGCGGCGGTGCTCGAGTTCCTCGAGAAGTGGATCCCGGCGGCGGAGCAGATGGGCGCGACTTTCTTCGAGCTGACCACTGCGCTCGCGTTCTCCTGGTTCGTCGAGCAAAAGGTCGACTTCGCGGTGATCGAGACCGGGTTGGGCGGGAGACTGGATTCCACCAACGTGCTTGTGCCCAGGGCGACGACCGTGACATCGATAGGGTTGGACCACACCGATCTGCTCGGTGACACCCTGGAAGCGATCGCGCGCGAAAAGGCGGGGATCTTCAAGCGCGGAGTGCCGGCGATCGTCGGCGAGTCGAGACCGGATATTCGTGACCTGCTCGCCGAATTTGCACGGGGCGCTAGCTCCCACCCGATTGTCCTCCTGGACGGCCCATACGGCGTGAGCGACGTAGGGATCTCCGAAGAGGGCACGACGTTCACACTGCGAAGGGGGTCGAGCTCGGCTCGGATGACTACGCCGCTCATCGGCGAGCACCAGGCTCGCAACGCGGCCATCGCCATCGCGACGGTGGACGCCCTTGGCGATAGCTACTCGCTCCCGCTCACGGCGGTGTCGAGCGCGCTCGCCCACGTCATCCTGCCCGGCCGATTCCAGAGGAGCGGGAGGTACATCTTCGACGTCGCGCACAATCCCGCGAGCGCCCGTACCGTCGCCAGCACGCTCCGCGCGCTCGACTTTCCACGTCCACACACGACGCTCCTGGCGGTGCTGGCTGACAAGGATTGGCGCGGCGTAATCCGCGAGCTCGCACCGGTGACAGACGGCTTCATCCTCACCAAAGCGCCCTCCGCGCCGCGAGAGCGTAGCTGGAATCCCGCCGAGGCACAGGCGTTCGCGCTCGCCGAGGGCCATGAGGCAGAGCTGGAGCCCGACATCGATGCGGCGCTCGAGCGAGCGGCAAAGCGCGCCGGAACGATCCTCGTCACCGGCTCCTTTCACACTGTGGGCGATGCGATGTTGCGCTTGCAGGTGTCTCCGTTCGCCGCGTAGCTTTCCTGAATGTCACAGGGAGCTTTACCCGGATTTCGAGACTTCTATCCCGAGCAGCTTGCGAACCGGAATTACATCATGTCGGTGTGGCGCGAGGTCGCCCGCCGCTATGGATTCGTCGAGTACGACGGTCCGCCCCTGGAGTCGCTCGATCTCTACACCAGAAAGAGCGGCGAAGAGATTGTCGGACAACTCTACAACTTTACCGACAAGGGCGGCCGCGAGGTGGCGCTCCGCCCCGAGATGACTCCGACTCTCGCGCGCATGGTTGCGGCGAAAGCGAATGCGATGCGAAAGCCGATCCGCTGGTTTTCCGTCCCTCAGCTATTCCGCTATGAGCGGCAACAGAAAGGAAGGCTGAAGGAGCATTTCCAGTTCAATGTCGACATCATTGGAGAGTCGTCGGTTTCCGCCGATGCCGAGCTCCTCGCGCTGGCGGTAGATGTAATGCGCGAAGTCGGACTGACACCCGTCGACGTTCGCGCGCGCGTTTCCGATCGCCGACTGCTCACGGCGCTGCTCATCCATGCGGGCGTGGCGAAGAGCGAGCTGGCGGCCGTCTACGCCGCCATCGATAAGATGGGACGCGAGCCGATTGATGTCACGCTCGGCAAGCTCGAGAAAGCGGTGAAGAGTCGGGAGGCCGTTCGCGCGATCGAGCGGCTGCTACAGCACTCGAGGGATCTTGATGCGATGGCGGGAGAGTTCGCGGATTCACCGGACGTCGTCGAAGAGATCGCGCGGATGCGCGAATACGTGGCGTTTCTCGATGCGCTCGGGGTCGGCGACTGGATAGATTTCGATCTTTCAATCGTCCGCGGTCTCGCCTACTACACCGGCATGGTGTTCGAGCTGTTCGATGCAAAGGGCGAGTTTCGCGCGATCTGCGGGGGAGGCCGGTACGACGATCTGCTCTCCGCCATTGGCGGAGTCGATTTGCCCGCACTCGGATTCGGGATGGGCGACGTCGTGCTTACGGAGCTGCTGCGCTCGCGCGATCTGCTTCCCGCGACCACGCTGGCGACGGAGTATTGGGTGGCCGCCGACGACGACGCTCTACTGCTCGAAGTGATGACAGTGGCGGGGAAGCTCCGCGCCAAGGCGCAGAGCGTTGAATAC
>CABEAH010000203.1_pt1 | contig 30568 bp, 30 predicted proteins | sample 3132331 | NCBI WGS metagenome assembly CABEAH01 (sample SAMEA5534343, study PRJEB31848) | metagenome | biome: tundra; feature: field; material: soil | place: USA | collected 2013-05 | depth 0.45 m | reverse complement strand
ACACCATCGTCCTCTACGCGTTCGGGATGCGTGAGGGCATAGAGCACCGGCAGCTCCATCGTGGGCACGCTCATTTGCGCGATCACGCTGCCATCGATGAACTCGACGAACGAGTGAACCACACTTTGTGGATGCACTACCACTTCAATGCGATCGTACGGAAGGCCGAACAGAAAATGTGCTTCGATTACCTCGAGCGCCTTGTTCGCCAGCGTCGCGCTGTCGATCGAGATCTTTCGGCCCATCCGCCAGGTCGGATGCTGTAGTGCGTCAGAGACCGTCGCGTTGGCGAGCCGCTCCTTGCTCCACCCGCGGAATGGTCCACCCGAAGCTGTCAACACCACCCGGCGAACCTCGACCTGCGGATGCCCGGTGATGCACTGAAGAATCGCGCTGTGCTCGCTGTCGACGGGAATCACCTCTCCGACACCTGATCTACAGGCGGCCTTAACCAGATCACCGGCGATGACCAGAGTCTCCTTGTTGGCGAGAGCAACGCGCTTTCCTGATTCGAGGGCGGCAAGCGTAGCGTCGAGCCCCGCCGCTCCGACAATCGCATTGATCACGATGTCGACGTCGTCGCGCGTCGCCGCTTCAATGAGGCAGCCGGTACCGCTCATCCACGTCCTGTCGGCTTCAGTAGCCGGCTCGACTATTCCTACGAAGGCGGGAGAGAATTTCCGGGCCTGCTCCGCCAGCAGCGCACCATTGCTGTTCGCCGTCAGGGCCCTCACACTGAAGCGCTCGCGCTGTCTGTCGAGCACACGCAGCGCAGTGGTACCAATCGATCCAGTCGAGCCCAATACAGCGACCCCCTTCGGGCCGCGCATCACCGGGGGATGGGCAGGAGCAGGCGGCCCAGTACCAGGAACGCGATCGGCATGACGAACAGCAGACTGTCGAAGCGATCGAGGATTCCGCCGTGCCCGGGAATGATCCGTGAGCTGTTCTTCACTCCCGCCTCACGCTTGAGCAGCGATTCCGCGAGATCACCCGTCTGGGCCGCCACACTGACTACGATCGCGAACAGCACTGCGCCCTGGATGGTGAGACCGAGTTGCGCGTACGGCATCAGGATAAAGCGCACGTACAGCAGGCAGATCACGATTGCGAGACCGAGGCCGCCAACCGCTCCTGCCACCGTCTTTCCGGGGCTCACCGCTGGGATCAATTTGGTCTTCCCAAATGCCCGGCCGAACGCGTATGCGCCGATATCCGTCGCCCAGGTGAGAATGATCGGCAGGAATACGAGTGCGGTTCCTGCCGCGGCACCGACGGCGTAATCGTGGTAGCGAAGCGCGTAGACGTACGAGATGAGTCCGGCGTACATCACGCCGAACGCCGTGATCGCGACCGACGAGAGTGGGTGTCCCAGAGGACCTCTCAGCCAGATCGTACTGGCGAAGAGCACGAGAATCATCGCGACGACCGCGGTGAGCGAGAGTGTATAGACCCCTAGCCGCTGTGCGTGGACGGCGATCGGAAGGAGCGCGGCCAGGGCAATCCCGGCCGGCTCTAGCGGGTTCGATCCCGCGTCGCGCGCCATGCGAAACAGCTCCCAGGCGCCGAGCGCCGCAAGGACAGACAGTAAGATCGCGAGTGCCCAGTCGCCGAAATACACGACCGCGATGCTGGCGGGAGCGGCGATCACCGCGAAGATGATCCGCCGTGTCAGCTCGGACACGAGCTAGACCTCCATGATTTCTGCTTCTTTGCCCTTCAGCAACTCATCGATGCGGCCGATGTAATCGTCGTGAAGCTTCTGAAGCTCTTTCTCCGCCTTCTTCTGGTCGTCTTCCGACGCCTTCTCCAGCTTTTTCAGCTTGTCCCGCGCGTCGGTCCGTGCATGCCGGATTCCAATCCGGCCCTCTTCCGCCAGCTTGTGCACGACCTTCACCAGCTCCCTTCTCCTCTCCTCGTTGAGCGACGGGAGAGGAACGCGGATCACGCCGGCTTGCGTGGAAGGATTCAGACCGAGATCCGACTCGCGCAGCGCCTTTTCGATCGCCGAGGTCAGTCCCTTGTCCCAGGGTGTGACGGTGAGGAGCCGCGGCTCGGGAGCGGAGACGCTACCGACCTGATTCAGCGGCATCTGCTGGCCGTAGGCCTCCACGCGAATCGTGTCGAGAAGACTGGTCGTCGCCTTTCCCGTGCGGATCGACGATAGCTCCCGCCTTGAAGCCTCGAGGGATCTGTCCATCGCCGTTCGGCAGTCCTTCGTGATCTGGGGAATAGTCATCATTGTACGATGGTCCCGACGCGCTCTCCGAGCAGCGCGCGGGCAATTTCTCCGTGACGTTGAATGTTCAGCACGATGATCGGGAGCTTGTTCTCCTTGCAGAGCGTGATGGCGGTCTGATCCATCACGCCGAGCTCATTGACCATTACATCGCGATAACTGATCGACTCGTAGCGTGTCGCCTCTGGATCGCGCTTTGGATCCGCCGTGTACACGCCGTCGACACTCGTCGCCTTCACGATTACATCGGCGTGGATCTGGATTGCGCGCAGCGCCGCCGCCGTATCGGTGGAGAAATAGGGATTCCCCGTACCCGCGGCGAAAATCACGACGCGCCCCTTCTCGAAGTGTCGCATCGCTCGACGGCGTATGAACGGCTCGGCAATGGATTCCATCGCGATCGCCGTCATCACGCGGGTCGCGAGCCCGGCCTTCTCCAGGACATCCTGGAGAGCGAGAGCGTTGATCACGGTGCCGAGCATGCCCATGTAGTCCGCGCCGACTCTGTCCATTCCCATCTTCGAGAGCTGCGCACCGCGGACGATGTTGCCACCGCCGATTACCAGACCGACGGCCGCTCCCATCTTCACGATGTCGCTCACCTCGGTGGCCATTCGCTCCAGTATGTCGAAGTCGAAGCCCACCCCCTTCTTTCCGGCGAGAGCTTCGCCGGACAGCTTGAGCAGAACCCGCTTGTACTTGAGCTCAGCCAAGGCCGCTCGCTACTCCTCGCCCAGCTGATAGCGGACGAAACGGCGAACCTGGATGTTCTCGCCGAGCTTGGCCGAGGCTTCCTTGATCAGATCGCCGATCGTTTTCTTGGGCTCGCGGACCCACGCCTGATGCACGAGGGCAACGTCCTTGTAATACGCCTCGATCTTGCCGGTGACGATCTTCTCGATCAGGTGGTCCGGCTTTCCGCTCTCCTTGACCTGTTCGACGAAAATGCGGCGCTCCCTCTCGACCTTCTCCCGGGGAACCTGATCCTTGTCCACTGCGACGGGAGCGGCCGCGGCGATGTGCTCGGCGACGTACTTCACGAGCTGCTTGAAGTCGTCGGTACGGGCCACGAAATCCGTCTCGCAGTTGATCTCCACCATGACGCCGACCTTCCCGTTGTGGTGGATGTAGCTGCTGATGATTCCCTCACTCGTCTGCTTCCCCTGCCGCTTCTCGGCTTTGGCGATGCCCTTGGTCCGGAGGTACTCCTCGGCCTTGGCCATGTCGCCACTGTTCTGCTCGAGCGCCTTCTTGCAATCCATCATGCCCGCGCCGGTTTTCTGGCGCAGAGCCTGAACATCCTTCGCGGTAACCTTTTCTGTAATTTTTTCTTTTGTAGTCATCATGTTCTCTCGTGAAAACGCCGCCGGAGTTCTCCGGCGGCGTGAAAGTTAACCTTCCTGCTCGGTGTCGGTGGCTTCCTCTGTCGCGCCACCTTCTTCGCCGCCCGTCTTGAGCCGCGCGGCAATCGCTTCGGGCTTGGCCCGTCGCCTGCGTGGCCGTTTTTTCTTCTTCTTGTCGCCTTCGCCTTCCGGTTCGGCGCCGCGATCGGAGCTGTAGGTGTACGACTCCGACTCCCCGGCTTCGTCGCGCACCGGAGCTTCGCGCCGCGCTTCGACGATCGCATCGGCGATCGACTTCGCCATCAGCTCGACTGAGCGGATCGCGTCGTCATTGCCGGCTATCGGCACCGTGATCAGATCGGGGTCCGCGTTGGTATCCACCAGTGCAATCAGTGGGATCCCCAGCTTGTTGGCCTCGTTCACCGCGATGCGCTCCTTCTTGGAATCGATCACGAACATGAGACCGGGAAGACGCGTCAGATTCTTGATGCCCGAAAGGTTTTTCGAGAGCTTGTCGCGCTGACGGCCCATCATCAGCTGCTCTTTCTTGGTGTAGTTCTCGAAATCACCGCCCGCCTCGCTGCCGGCCTCGAGCTCCTTCAGGCGGCGGACCTGCTTCTTCACCGTCTGGAAGTTTGTGAGCAATCCGCCCAGCCACCGCTCGGTCACGTACATCGCTCCGCAACGCTCGGCCTCGCTCTTGACGATGTTGACGAGCTGACGCTTGGTGCAGACGAAGAGCACGTTGTCGCCGCGAAGAATCACTTCCCTCGCCAGCTTCTGCGCCAGCTCCAGCTGCCGTAGCGTCTTCTGTAGATCGATGATGTGAATTCCGTTGCGCTCCGCGAAGATGAAACGGCGCATCTTCGGGTTCCAACGGCGTGTCTGGTGTCCGAAGTGGACACCGGCTTCGAGCAGCTGCTCCAGGTTGGGCTGAGCCATTAAATAGGGATTCCTTCGGGGTTTAGCGCTTCGAGAACTGGAACTTCTTGCGTGCCTTCGGACGGCCGGGCTTCTTCCGCTCGACCGCACGTGCATCACGCGTCAACAGCTGCAGATCGCGGAGTTTCCTGCGATGTGCTTCATCCAGCTTGACGAGAGCGCGAGCCACCGCCAGGCGCAGCGCGCCGGCCTGGCCCGTGAGTCCGCCCCCTTCGACCTTCGCCTTCACATCATAGCGGCCGAGTGTGTCGGTCGCCGTGAACGGCTGCTGGATGGAAGAAACGTGCGCGGGACGCGGGAAATAATCCCCCAGCGTGCGCCCGTTCACCGACCACTTACCCGAGCCAGGCTTGATGTAGAGACGGCAGACGGCTTCCTTGCGCCGCCCGATCGTGTGGGTCGTATCCGACATTACTTGTTCTCGCTCTTCTTGAGGTCAAGCACTTTCGGCTGCTGTGCAGCGTGAGTGTGCTGTGCATCGGCGAACACTCGGAGCTTGCGGCGCAGCGTCTGGCGTCCGAGAGCTGTCTTGGGCAGCATACCGTAGACAGCCTTCTCGATCACGCGCTCGGGGTGCTTCTCGATCATCGTCGCGAACGGGGTGAAACGCTCGTGACCCATATATCCGGTGTGCCTGAAGTACTGCTTCTGCTCCGCCTTTTTGCCGGTAACGCGGACCTTCGCGGCGTTGATGACGATGACGTTGTCGCCGGTATCCATGTGCGGCGTGTACATCGGCTTGTGCTTGCCACGGATGATCTTCGCGACTTCAGTAGCCAAGCGGCCGAGGACCATGCCTTCGGCGTCGACGATGTACCATTGGTGCTCGATATCCCGCGGGGTGGCGGAGTATGTCTTCATAATGAAGCGGAACTTATGTAAGAGCCGGCCCCCTTTCGTTCGAGTAGGGTTCCAAGCGGTTGATTGCCACTAAGTGGTTTTGTGACAGCCTTTTAAGTTATCCGGCATGGCCGGGCATGTCAACCACGCTGCCATATCATCGCAGGGAGATGGAAACGCATGGCCTCTGGTCGAAACACCGGACGGAGTTGAAGAAGACGGTCCGCTCCTGAGCTCGCAAAACAAACTCGTTATTGGCGTCCGAGAAAACGCTGCCATTCATATTGGTGCTGTGTGAATTCCTCATTACTGGGGCAAGTCCCGGGAGGTGCTCATGTACGTCGCCGTGCAACACACCATAGACGATCCGGAGGTGTTCCGGGCCAAGGCAGGTGGAATCGTCCCGAATCTTCCCGGACACGTGAAGTTGCTTCGCGTCAGCGGCCCGCTACCGCCATGCGGCCGCCACCGGGACTGCTTGTCGTTGAAAAAGGGTTGCCGAGCCTCGAAGTTTGCCACGAGATAGCCGTCTAACGTGAGCGCCCCCGGTCAGCCCTAATGGCTCAGCGATACGCAGCTTCTACTCGAGCCCGACCAGCAACGCGCCCTTCTCCACAGCAGCACCGGCAGCTACCTCAACGCTCTTGACCGTGCCGGCCGCTGTCGCCCTGAGCTCATTCTCCATCTTCATCGCCTCCATCACCACAATACCCTGCCCCGCCTCGACTCTGTCGCCGATTTTCACGTTCACGCGAACAATGAGGCCGGGCATCGGTGCGACGATTGGCGCGGGGCCGAGCGGGACCGCGCGCGCGGCGGACAGATCGCGGACCGCGCGCGTCCGCTCGTCGAGCGCTTCGGTCTCGAACCGGTAGCCGTCAACCCAGAGCGTGTACCTTCCGCGACCCGGTCGCTTCTCGACGACGACGCGGTAAACCTCCGTGCCGATCTTCACCATTCTTACCGGACTGCCCTCTATCTCCGAGAGTTCCGCGCGAACGAGCTCACCCTCGTAGCGAACACCCTCGGGATCGAGTGACACCGAGCGGCGCTCGTCATTGAGCTGAACTATGTACTTCATGCGATCGCGCCCGAGGCTCGGAGCTCACAAACCGTCTCGACGTGGGCCGTCTGTGGAAACATGTCGAAGGCACGGATCGATTCGATGCGATAGCTCGGCATTCTCGAGAGATCACGGCCCAGTGTCGCTGGATTGCAACTGACATAGATCACTGCGCGCACCGGTCCCGCGTGCGCTTCGAGAATCTCCGTGACGCGCGCGTCCATTCCCGCCCGCGGCGGGTTCACGATCACGAGATCCGCGGGGAGCACTTCGGGAAGGACATCCTCCACTCGCCCCTGAACCGCCCGGGACTGCAAAGCGAGTCGAGATCCTGACCATGCCGACGCGTCGGCGTCGAGCTCGATCGCGGTCACGGGGATTCCGCGGCTCGCGAGCGCGATTGCGGCTTCGCCCGCACCGGCATAGGCATCGATTGCCGATCCCGGCCCGCAGGACCTGGCGCGCTCGAGCACGTAATCGCGTAGCCCGTCCGCCATCTCCGCGTTCACCTGCGCGAACGATGCGCTGGGGGAGCGATCGGTTCTCTTGTCATATACAAGACGCCGAGGCGCGTCGCCGTCAGCTTCCCACCAGAGCGCGGACAGAGATGGAACCGCCGCGGAGAACTGGTCGCGCGCTGCCCAGCTCGTGCCGCCCATCATGACGAATGTCGCGCCGCCAGCGGTGATTCGAGCGCTGCCGCGCAACTCCCCAGCGTCCGGGAAATACTCATCAGCCGCCATCACTTCGCGCCACGCCGCGACCACTCGGCGATCCGTGATAGGACAATCGGCGAGAGCGAAGACGCGCGAGGGATCGTCGTATGAATGCAGGCCGGCGATCCAGCGCGCCCCGCGTCGGCGCATCGCGAGCGTGAGCCTGGTGCGATAGCGCCATTCCTTGGGACTCCGCTCGATAGGCGGCGGCTCCACATTCCGCCTACCGATTCTCTGCAACGAGTCGCGGATGATGAGCTGCTTGGCGGCGAGCTGCGCGTCATAGCTCATGTGCTGTACCTGGCAGCCCCCACACCGGTCGCGCGTGTAGTGAGGGCATTGCGGCTCTACACGAATTGTCGAGGGTGTCACTACACTGCGAAGCGCGCCCCTCGCAAAATGTCCCCTGCCGGTTATCCGCGCTGTTACTACATCGCCGGGTGCGGTCCGCGGTACGAAAACCACCAGCCCTTCGTTGCGGCCGACGCCGTCACCCCCGGCGGCAATCGAATCGATCGAAACACTGACGACGTTCGCCATCAGCCCTGAAGACCCTCAATTCTGCCGGCACGCTTCCACGAATCCGCGCCGGCATCTTTCGGTCCGACTCCCAATTTCCCTGCTTCCGCCGCGCCTGATCGGCCGCGGGAAGTGCGTTCCCGCTCCGCCAGAAGTGCTCCGGCTATCGCCGCAACACGAGAAGATTCCGCACCCGGCGGGCGCTCGATCAGCGATGTAAGCCGACTCTCCAGCCACTGAGTGTCGATGTCGCCGCTGCGAAACTCCGGGTCGTCCATCACCCGGATGTGAAAGTCGCGCGACGTCTCAACGCCCTGGATGATCAGATCCACGAGTGCCCGCCGCATTCTTCTCACCGCCTGCTCGCGATCAGGACCCCACACGATGAGCTTGGCGAGCATTGGATCGTAGTACAGGCCGATCTCGGTGCCCGACTCGATCCCACCGTCCCAGCGAATCCCCGGTCCACTCGGCAGGTGCAGGTGCCCGATTCGTCCCGTGGAGGGAAGAAATCCGTTCGATGCGTCTTCGCTTGTAATGCGACACTCGATCGCCCAGCCGCGCGGCGAAATGTCTTCCTGACGATAAGGGAGTTCTTCGCCCGCGGCGATGCGGAGCTGCCATTGAACAAGATCGATTCCGGTCACCAGCTCGGTGACCGGATGTTCCACCTGGAGCCGCGTGTTCATTTCCAGAAAGTAGAAGCTGCCCTTCTCGTCCAGCAGGAATTCGCAGGTGCCGGCATTTACGTAACCGGCAGCGCGAGCCACTCGAATCGCTGTCTCGCCCATCCGCCTGCGCAGGTCCGGTGTCACAGCGACGCTCGGCGCTTCCTCGATCATCTTCTGGTGACGGCGCTGCACTGAGCACTCACGTTCACCGAGAGACAGAACGGTACCGCGGGAATCAGCGAGAATCTGGATCTCGATGTGCCGCGGCCTGACGATGAATTTTTCGAGATATACCGCGTCGTCGCCGAAAGCAGCTTTCGCTTCGCGCCGCGCCGCGTCGAGCGCGTCCGCCATTTCTGCTGGCGAGGAGACCACGCGCATTCCCTTTCCGCCGCCGCCGGCAGCGGCCTTGAGCAGAATCGGATACCCGAACTTCTTTGCGATCTTTTCGGCTTCTTTCGCGCCGGCGAGCGGCTCCGTCGTCCCTGGAACGACAGGAACCTCGTTCGCGACCGCCAGCGTTCGGGCGGCTGTCTTGCTCCCCATTGCGGCGATCGCGTCTGCCGGCGGTCCGACCCAGGCCAGACCTGCATCTTCCACCGCGCGAGCAAACCATTCCCGCTCGGATAGAAACCCATAGCCTGGATGGATCGCGTCACTCCCAGTGAGCGTCGCGGCCTCGATGATCCTGTCGCCCCGAAGATAGCTCTCGCTCGAGGGGGGCGGACCGATGAGAACCGCTTCGTCGGCCTCGCGAACGTGCGGCGCGCGGATGTCGGCCTCGCTGTACACAGCGACGGTCTTCACGCCCAGCTCCTGGCATGCACGAATCACGCGGAGCGCAATCTCGCCGCGGTTTGCGATCAAAACCTTGTTGAACATCGGAGCTCTACTGCTGTCGGGGAGTGCGCGCGGCGCGCATCAGAGCGGGATGTTGCCGTGCTTCTTCGGCGGATTCTTGTCGCGCTTGTTCTGCAGGGATTCGAGAGCATCGATGAGCGCGGGACGCGTATCGCGCGGATCGATGATGTCGTCGAGGTACCCGCGACCCGCGGCAATGTACGGGTGCGCGAACTTCTCGCGGTACTCCTCGATCTTTGCGTCTGTCGCGGCGGTCTGGTCCGCGCTGTCGGTGATCTCCTTCCGGAAAAGAATCTCGACCGCTCCCTTCGGGCCCATCACCGCGATCTCGGCGGTCGGCCAGGCGACGTTAAAGTCGCCGCGGATGTGCTTGGAGCTCATGACGTCGTACGCGCCGCCGTAGGCCTTGCGCGTAATGACCGTCAGCTTGGGCACCGTCGCTTCGCAGTAGGCGAAGAGCAGCTTTGCGCCGTGCTTGATGATTCCACCGTGCTCCTGCGCGACGCCGGGCAGAAATCCCGGAACATCCTCGAACGTCACGATCGGGATGTTGAAGGCATCGCAGAAGCGAATGAAGCGCGCGGCCTTGAGCGATGCGTTGATGTCGAGGACACCGGCGAGTACCGCCGGCTGATTCGCGACGACGCCGACGCTGAAACGGCCGAGGTGGGCGAATCCGCAGATGATGTTGCCGGCGTACTCGCGCTGCACTTCATAGAACTCGGCGTCATCGACGACACGCTTGATGACTTCGTGCATGTCGTAGGGCTTGTTCGCATTGTCGGGTACGACATCGAGCAGCGATTCGTCACGCCGGTCGCGGGGGTCGTCCGACGCGCCTCGCGGCGGGTCGCCGAGATTGTTCGAAGGAATGAATCGAAACAGATCGCGGATTTTCTGCAGGCATTCCGGCTCGGAATCGCAGGCGAAGTGTGCGACGCCAGAAGTGGCCGAGTGGGTGTCTGCGCCGCCCAATTCCTCCATCGTCACGTCTTCGTGCGTGACCGTCTTCACAACGTTCGGGCCGGTGACGAACATGTACGATGTGCCGCGCACCATATAGGTGAAGTCGGTGATGGCGGGCGAGTACACCGCACCCCCCGCGCACGGACCTAGTATCGCGGAGATCTGCGGGACAACTCCGGACGCGAGCGTATTCCGCAGGAATATCTCGGCGTATCCACCAAGCGAAACAACGCCTTCCTGGATACGCGCGCCTCCTGAATCGTTGAGTCCGATCACCGGAGCGCCGTTTCGCATGGCGAGATCCATGATCTTTACGATCTTCTCGGCGAACGATTCCGAGAGCGAGCCCCCGAAGACGGTGAAGTCATGGGAAAACACATAGACGAGCCGGCCGTCGATCTTGCCGTGGCCCGTGACGACCCCGTCGCCGTAGTATTTCTGGTTTTCCAGTCCGAAATCGGTCGACCGGTGCACCACAAACCGGTCCAGCTCCACAAAGCTCCCCTCGTCCAGCAGGAGGTCGAGCCTCTCCCGGGCTGAAAGCTTTCCCTTTGCGTGCTGAGCCTGAACTCGCGACTCGCCGCCCCCAAGCTCGGATTCGGCGCGCCGGCGCTCGAGGAGCTCGACCTTGTTTCGCATTGTCATAGAGGCGCAAAGCTAACGCCGGCGACGAGCAGCATCTACCCTCGAAAACGTTCACGGCCGCACTTATGTTTGCATATGGCCTTCCTCTCGTTCAAGCGGCGCCACCGGGAGCGTCTGCGCACCAAGCCCTTCCCGTCCGCCTGGCGTGCGATCCTAGAATGTAATCTTCCCGTTTTCAGGCGTCTCCCTCCCGAGGATCAGGCCGAGCTGCTCGGCCACGTGCAGGTCTTCCTCGCGGAGAAGAAGTTCGAAGGGTGCGGCGGACTCGAGCTGACGGACGAAATCCGGATCACCATTGCTGCTCAGGCGTGCCTCCTGCTCCTGCATCGTGAGACGGACTACTACCCGGAACTGATCTCGATACTCGTGTACCCATCCGGTTACACGGCCCACGAGGAGCGGTTCGTCGGGGGTGGCGTGTGGGAAGAGGGTGGTGAGGACCGACTCGGCCACACCGCCCGTGGGCTCGGCGCTCTGGTTCTGGCGTGGGATGCGGCAAGGCACGGCGCGGCGAACCCGAGCGACGGAGAGAATCTCGTTCTGCACGAGTTCGCACATCAGCTCGATTTCGAAAATCGCCACGCGGATGGAACTCCTTCCCTGCTGGCGCACGGCGAGTACATGACATGGGCACGGGTGATGAGCGCCGAGTTCGAGGCACTCAGGGATGCGTACGACACCGGGATTCCCACATTCCTCGACAGCTACGGCGCGACCAACCCCGCGGAGTTTTTCGCGATCATTACGGAAGCGTTCTTCGAGCGGCCGCGCGCTTTGCGGAGCAGGCATCCGGAGCTCTTCGCGGCATTACAGCAATTCTTCCGGCAGGATCCGTCGACGTACTCCGCGGAGCCAGCTGAAAGCTGAGGCGCAAGCTCGGCATCCTGAGGCCCAGCGGAGATGGCACCTGTGTACCGCTGACATTGCCCCGGTGATATGATCCCCGACAGAAAATGTGACACCGCCACAACGACATAGAGACGTCGGGCACGAAGGCTGTTATTCTTCTGGAGATGTCGATTCGTAATTTTTTCTACCCATTCCCAATTTGACGCCATCGCGACGCCCAAGGGGCCCAAGAAAGCGCGGCAGGCGGCCGGCGCAGCAGCACAGTTCACTCCCGACGAGCCGGAACGCGTATGTGGACACCCGCCAGTGGCTGCTCGACCGGCACGGGTCGGTGTGCGCCTATTGCGAGCGGCGGGTGAGCGTCAATTCGATCACGATGGACCATGTCACTCCGCGGCGCGGGAAGACCGCGTATGACAGGCGCGATAACCTCGTCCTCGCTTGTCCGGAGTGCAATGCGCTCAAGGCCGACCAGCCATTCCTCGCATTTCTTCTCGCCAGGCGTGCGCGCGCAGCGAGTCTCTTGCGATACGGCGAGCATCTGAGCTCGATGCTGCTCGATCTCGCGAAGGAGATCGCTGGTCCCGAAGCAACTGCGCGGGCCGCGCGATTGGCCGACCCCGACTACCCCTACCTCGACTAGGAGTCGGGCTCCTCGCTCTCGCGACGGGCGGCGCGGCGGCCCTCTGATTTCAGTCGTGCCTTGAGAAAGGCCAGCACCTCTTCCTCATGCCGGCGAAGAACGGGGCCGTGGGGAACGCGATCGCTCCATTTGTACTCGGGCAAGGGCGGCGATACCGAGCCGTCGAGATAAGCCCCGATGAGCGCCGGATGGATGTAGTATTTTCGGCAGACGCTGCGGGTGTTGCCGAGTTTCTGGGCAGCGAGATCGACGGCGACGACGATATTTCGCTCGGCGTCGCGTTTCGTCGCTGCCGCGCCCATTCCACGCAACGCCTCGGCGGCGAGCATCGTGCCGGCCCACGTGCGGAAATCCTTCGCCGTGACATCACGACCAGTGATTTCCTGCAGGTATTCGTTGACGTCCTCCGCCTCTACGTCCTGTCGCTCGCCCGCGTCATCGAGATACTTGAAGAGCTCTTCACCACGCAGGGCCTGACAACGCTGCACGATGCGGGCGATGCGTTTGTCCGTTACGGCAACAGTGTGCGCGATTCCACTCTTGCCACGAAACTCGAAGCGGAGCTTCGACCCTTCGATGGCGACATGCCGCCGGCGCATAGTGGTAAGTCCGAACGACTTGTTCGCCTTCCTGTACTCGTCGGAGCCAATCCGGATGAGCGTACGTTCGAGAAGCCAGACGACTGTCGCCATGACTTTGTCGCGCTCGAGGCCCGGAAGCGCGATGTCGTGCTCCACCCGCTCACGGATCTTCCATAGCACGTCGCTGAGCGCGAGCATCCGCTCGAACTTGGTGCCATCGCGGTACTCGCGGAACCCGGGATGATAGCGATACTGCTTCCTGCCCCGGGCATCGCGCGCGGTAACCTGCAGATGTCCGTCCTCGAGCGGGCAGATCCAGACCTCCGTCCATCCCGGCGGAATTACGAGGAGGCGGAATCGCCGGACCATGGAGCGCACGCGAATGACGCGGCCGTCGGGGTCGATGTAGGAGAACCCCCGGCCGTGCCGGCGCCGGCGAATTCCGGGCATGGCATCGGTGACATATCGGAGCCCGGCGGCTTCGGCGGACCCCACGTACTCCTGAGAGACGGACTGTCCCAGCGTTCCTCCTCGAGCTGAAGCGCTCGATCGGCGTGCCGTTTGCCGCCCAAAGCGGGAGGAAACGGGCATCGGGATATGACGCGAGAGGCGGGGCGCGGCAACGCATTTCGGCGTGCGCGGAGACTTGAGATCGTTTATCGCCATCCCAGCACTGGCCCGGCCAATTTGGCGGGGTAGTTTCTGCACTACAGGAGGTCCAAGGACCAATTCAAGGCAACAGGTCCGATTTCCCGGGGAAAGCGAATCCTGCCGCGCCGCTCGCAATCGCTTCGCCGTGGCGCGCGGACGCCGCTTGCATTCTATTTTAAGCGGCCATCACTCTGCCGGGGAATTTGCCTTGACTACATCTAGGGAGAGGAAACCGGAGCCGAGCGAATATCTGCCTTACTACGGCGCTTACATCGCGCTCGTACCTGAAGGAGATGTGCTCTCCACGCTTGCCTCGCAGATGAATGAGACTCAGGCACTGATCCGGGGTCTGCCGTCCGGAGTGGCGACCTACCGCTACGCCCCCGGAAAGTGGAGTGTCAACGAAGTGCTCGGGCACGTTCTCGACAGCGAGCGAATCTTTGCGGGACGCGCGCTTCGCTTCGCGCGCAACGACAGTACGCCACTGCCGGGATTCGAGCAGGACGACTACGTGCGCAACGCATCGTTCGAGGCGTACGCGCTCGCTGACCTCGCCACGGAGTTCGAGAGCGTGCGCCGGTCGACTGTCTCTCTATTCCAGCATCTCGACGAGGCTGCGTGGATGCGCCGCGGCATCGCGAATGGCGCCGAGGTGAGTGTTCGCGCACTCGCATATATCATTGCGGGACACGAGCTGCACCACCGGGAGATTCTGCGCAGCAGGTACCTCTAGGATGCCGGAAGAGACAGAGTAAAGACGGTACCTTCGGCTCGGCGCGGATTGGCTGCTCTCGCCCGACGCGCCGGGCTGAAGTCCTTTCAGACCCGGTACGCGAGTTGCCACTTGTACGTTGCGGTTGAGGCCTTCAAGAGGAGGAGTGGCAATGGCGGATTTTACCAGGAGATCGGTCTCGGACATGGCAGCGGACAAGCCGGACATCAACTTCGGGACATCGGGAAGCATGCATGAAAGCGACTGGCCGAGGCAGGACGAATACTGGGCCAGCAATTATTCGACGCGTCCCTACACGAGTGCGGACAGAGGGTACGATTACTACCGGCCGGGCTACCGCTACGGCGCGGACTCAGCGGTCCGTTACAGAGGTAAGTCGTGGAGCAGCATCGAGCCGGATCTCGAGCGTGGCTGGGAGAACTATCGACGCGATGCCAAGAGCAGCTGGCAGGACATCAAGGATGCGGTACGGGACGGATGGGACCGCGTCACCGGGCATATGCGCTAGGGAAACTCAATCAGCAGCACAAGGAGATCCGCGGAATTACGTGTCCAAACACAAGAGGCCCACCCCTCTCGGGGGGTGGGCCTTTTTGTCGTTGTCGAGATTCCGAGTTACACCGGCTCTTCTACGTACGCCTCGGGAGTCGTTGGAATCGGATCCGACAGGTTGTAATCGTCCGACTCCATTGGAATCACCTTCGACGGTGTCTCCGGGCGCGGCGGCTGCTCCTCGGGAATTGCGGTCACCGCCAGCACGATGCGGCGGTGAATCGGATCCACCTCGAGCACTCGCAGATCGAGAGTCATCGTCTCGTAGACGATGTCCGCCGGGCTGCTGACCGGCTGGCCGAAGTTGAGCTGGCTCACCGGGACGAAGCCCTCGATGTCGTTGCCGATGTCGACGACGACTCCCTTGTCCATCAGGCGCACAACCTTGCCGCGCATCTCGGTGCCAACCGGATACGTCTCACCAATCCGGAGCCACGGATCCTCCGTAGCCTGTTTGAGCCCCAGACTAATTCGCTTGTTCTCGGCGTCCACGTTGAGAATGATGACATCGACCGAGTCACCCTTCTTCACGACCTCCGAAGGATGTTGTACGCGCTTGGTCCACGACATGTCGGAGATGTGAATCAGTCCGTCGATTCCCGGCTCGATCTCCACGAACGCACCGAAGCTCGTGAGATTTCTCACCTTGCCGTTGAGACGCGTCCCGACCGGATACTTCTCCGGCAGCATCATCCATGGATCCTGTTCCGTCTGCTTCATGCCGAGCGAGATCTTCTCTTCGTTCGGATCGACCTTGAGCACGACCGCTTCAATCGCTTCACCGATCGATACCAGTTTCGACGGGTGGCGGACGTTCCGCGTCCAGCTCATCTCGCTGATGTGCACCAGTCCCTCGATGCCAGGCTCGAGCTCGATGAATGCGCCGTAGTTCGTGATCGAGACGACCTTGCCCGACACTCTCGTGCCGACCGGGTACTTCTCCGCGACGTCCTTCCACGGATAGCTCTGGAGCTGCTTCAAGCCGAGCGAGATGCGCTCGCGATCCCAATCAATGTCGAGAACCTTGACCTCGAGCTCCTGACCGATGTGCACCATCTCGGATGGATGCTGAATGCGACCGTACGACATGTCGGTGATGTGAAGCAATCCGTCCACGCCACCCAGGTCGATGAACGCGCCGAAGTCCGTGATGTTCTTGACGACTCCCTTCCGCACCTGATCCTTCTGCAGCTCCTTCATCAGCTTCTCGCGCTTGCCCGCTCTCTCCTGCTCGAGGATGACGCGGCGCGATACGACGATGTTCCGCCGGCGCTTGTTGAGCTTGATAATCTTGAAATCGAAGGCCTGACCAAGCAGCTCGTCGACGTTCGGAACGCGGCGCAGCGCGATCTGCGATCCCGGAAGGAATGCATCCACTCCCATGAGATCGACGACGACACCGCCCTTGATCTTCTTGATGAGCGTGCCGCGAACGGGCTCGTCGCTCTCGTAGGCGACACGGATCCGCTCCCAGACGCGCATGAAATCGGCTTTCTTCTTGGACAGCACGACCGAGCCTTCCATGTCCTCGAGATGCTCGAGAAGCACTTCGACTTCATCGCCGGGCTTGAGGTCAGGAAGGTCCTTGAACTCTTCGAGCGGAATCGTCCCTTCGGACTTGAAGCCGATGTCCAGTACAACCATGTTGTCGCGGATATCGAGCACGCGGGACTTGACGATCTCGCCTTCCTCAATGGAAGCCATCGTCCCGTTGTACATCTCCATCATTGTCTCGAGCTCGTCCTGCGAGTAGTCGTCCTCGTCGTAGAGCTCGGGTCGCAGGTTGGCAAGCGGACGCAGCTGTGCTTTCTGCAGATCGCGCTTCTCGCGCGCAGTCAGCGTCGTGCCGGTAGGGGTGGGAGTGTCGGTGGAGGAGTCTATCATGTTGCGGGTTAAAGGGTTGAGTGGGTTCGCATCAAGCCTTTAAATGTAGAGCGCTCGCCCCGCGAGGTCAACGTGCAGACCGCCGATTCCCCGGAGAAAGTGTCGCTACTTGAGCCCGCCAGTAAGCAGCATGACCGAATCATCCCCTTGTTTGTTCCGAGAGACTCACAATTTGTTCCACCTGCTCCTGCTGGGTGAGAGTCGTCGTGTCGATCACTATCGAATTCTCCGCGGGAACAGTCTGCCCGGAATCGCGCGCGTCGCGCTCCTCTATTCTCATAGTCTCGTCGTGGACCGATTGTTTCGACAGAATCCCCCCTCTCTGTCTGAGCCTTCTCATGGCACGCTCCCGCGAATCGGCGACGAGAAAGATCTTCAGATCCGCATCGGGAAAGACGACTTTCCCCATGTCCCGCCCGTCGACGACGACATTCCGATCCCGTGCCGCGGCGCGCACCATCATGTTCACCCATTCCCGGACGGCCGGCAGCTGCGCGACTCGCGACACGTACCGGGTCACTTCATCTCCGCGTATTTCTTCCTCCATTGCCGCGCCCTCGAGGGCCGGATAAAAGGATGTGCGCGCGGCCCTGAACTCCACGGGAGTCGCTGCTTCAAGTACTGATCGCTCGGTCCACCGGGTGGCGTCCCCATCTCTTCGCAAGCTCGCCGCCGTGGCCGCTCTGTAAAGAGATCCAGAGTCGATGTGGAGATAGCCGAGCTTGTCGGCAACCATTTGCGCGGTCGAAGATTTTCCCGAGGCCGCCGGCCCATCGATCGCGATCACGTAGGTGCGACGGGTCACGCTGCGGCCCGACGGAGATCGTTCCAGAATCCCGGATACGACACAGCCACACATTCCGGGTTCTTCACGGTGATGCGATTTCCGGAGACAGCCCCGAGAACGCCGAACGCCATTGCGATCCGATGATCACCTCTCGGATCGACCGTCCCCGAGAACTGCCGTCGACCGGGCCACACGCGCAATCCGTCGGGAAGCTCTTCAGCGTGTGCCCCGACGAGAAGGAGGTTCTCGACCACGGCATTGATACGGTCGCTCTCCTTCACACGCAGCTCCTCGGCGCCCGTGATCTCGAGATCGACGCCAGCGCCCGCGGCAACACAGGCGAGTAGTGGCAGCTCATCGATGAGCGACGGCACTTCGGACGCTGTGATCGAGAGATCGTCCAGCTCGGCCGGACGAACCACGAGCGTGCCGATCTCCTCTCCAGCGGAGCTCGCGGTCTCATCGAGCCGGATGTCCGCGCCCATCCGCTTCATGGCATCGAGAAAGCCGGTGCGCGTCGGGTTGAGGCAGACCTCGGCCAGCGTCAACTCGCCCTCCTGCGCCAGCGTTGCGAGCGCGACGAAAAACGCCGCGGACGACGGATCACCCGGCACATCGATCTCCATCGGCGACAGTCGGCGCGATGGCCTCAGGCAGACCTGATTGCCGTCGTTCTCGACATCCGCGCCCATCGCGCGGAGCATTCGCTCAGTGTGGTCGCGCGATGGACTCCTTTCGATGACGCGTACCTCGACGCCGGAAACCAGACCTGCCAACAAGATCGCGCTCTTAACCTGAGCGCTCGACCCACCGGTATTCCAGTCAATGCTCCTGAGATCCACGCCTCGCACCGTCATCGGAAGACCATCGCCGTGCTCGAACTCGAACCGTGCTCCCATGTAACTCAGCGGCTCGGCGATTCGCTTCATCGGACGCCGGCTCAAGCTCGCATCTCCCTCGAATCTCGCCGCAAAGGGATTCGCCGCGACGATTCCCGCGATGAGCCGCGTGGTGGTGCCGCTGTTCCCGCAATCCAGAGCCACATGCGGCGGCCTGAGAGACCGCAGACCCGCCCCAGTGACTCGGATATCGCCAGAAAGAGGCGGAATGTCCGCTCCCAGAGCGCGCATGGCGCCCGCTGTTGAACGGATGTCGGCCGCATCGAGAATTCCGCGCACCACCGATTCTCCGTCGGCGAGCGAGGCCAGAATCAGCGAGCGGTGTGAGATCGATTTGTCACCCGGCACCCGCACCGTGCCTTTCACCTTCAACGCAGCCACGCCTCGAGCGCGGTAGCGGCGTCGGTTTTCTTGTCGCGGTACTTGACGATCACCGGAGTCTGGAGCGAGATGCGCTGGCTCTCACCCCAATCGCCACGGACGGCGCGCGCGCCAGGAACCACAACGGCGTTTTCCGGGATGATGAGCGGCTTCTCGCTATCGGAACGATGGACGGTTTCGCGGGCGAGATCGAATACGGGAGTGCCCCGCGTGAGCACCACACCGGCGCCGATCACTGCGCCCTTACGAACTACGGTGCCTTCGTAGATGCCGCAGTTGCCGCCGACGATCACGTCGTCCTCGACGACCACCGGCGCGGCGTTGACCGGTTCGAGCACGCCGCCCAGCTGCGCCGCCGCGCTGATGTGAACCCGCTCGCCAACCTGTGCGCACGAACCAACGAGTGCGTGGGAGTCAATCATCGTTCCAGCGCCTACGTAGGCTCCGACATTGATGTACATCGGCGGCATGCAGACCACTCCGGCCGCGACATAGGCGCCGCGGCGGATGGTCGATCCGCCGGGCACGATGCGAATGCCGTCTGCGATAGTGAGGCGACGCGGAGGGTAGGTATCCTTATCGAAGAACGCGAAGCCTCCCGCGGCGCTTCCCGTACCGACCGACATGTCCGTCATTGCGCCGACGCGGAACCCGAGGAGAATTCCACGCTTCACCCAAGGGACGGCGCGCCATTCACCGCCGTCGGCGTCGCGCGTCGCGGCTCTCACCTCTCCTGATTCGAGCGCTTCGAGCAGTCTCCGCACCACGGCGCGCGCACCTTCGGGGAACGGTGCGCCCGCTGGTATCGCGGAGAGACCGTCAACTTCCTTCTCCAGTTCGCGGAGGGAAGCGACGGTCACGCCGTCAAAGCCCCGACTGAAACCAGAGCGGCCCGGACAGTAATTTCGAGTTTTTCGGCGAGAGGCACGAGCGGAAGCCGGACGACATTCAGCATCTTCCCCATCATCGCGAGTGCAGCCTTTGCCGGGATCGGATTGGATTCGATGAAGGCCGCCGCGGTCAACTCGGCCAGCTGGTGATGAATTGCTCGGGCAGCCACGTAGTCGCCAGCTGCGCAGAGCTCCGTCAGCTTCGAGACGAGTTGCGGCGCGATGTTCGATGTCACCGACACGACGCCATCCCCGCCATCCGCCATGATCTGGAGCGTGAGCGGATCATCGCCCGAGAGCACGACAAACCGGCTCGGACGATGTCTCAGTATCTCTCCGATCTGCGCGAGATTGCCGGATGCCTCTTTTACCGCGACGATGTTCTCATGTTCGGCCAGCTCCAGCGTCGTGGCAGCCTCAATGTTGCTCGCCGTGCGTCCGGGAACGTTGTAGACCACGATTGGAGTATGGACGGCGTCCGCGATGGCGTGAAAGTGCGCGACGATTCCCCGCTGCGGAGGCTTGTTGTACATGGGGGATGCGTGGAGCAGGTGAGTTGCCCCCGTGCCCTCCATCTCGCGCGACAGCGCGATTGCCTTCCTGGTGTCATTTGATGCCGCGCCGGCCACCACGGGAACACGGCCCGCCGTCTGCTCGACCGTGATCTCGACTACGCGGCGCTGCTCCGCGATCGACATCGTCGCCGCCTCGCCGGTGGATCCACAGGGAACCAGGAAGTTGACACCGCTCGAGATCTGCCAGTCGACAAATGAGCGAAGCGATTGCTCGTCTATCTCACCCGAGCTTGTAAACGGAGTGACTAGCGCCGTGCCACATCCCTCGAGTCGTTGCGAGCTCATGCATCCTCCAGGCTTGGGGCATCTGCTGAGGGGGGCGCGAGCACATCCCGCATCGTGAACACACCCTTCTTCCCAATCAACCATCCCGCCGCGCGCAATGCACCTTCGGCGAAGACGCGGCGATCACGGGCAACGTGCGTCAGCGAGATCTGCTCGAAGGTGCTGTCGAACATTAGCTCATGCGTACCCGGCACGGAGCCTGTCCGCACGCTCGTGATGGGGACCGGCCTCCGCAGTCCTTCACTCACGGACTTGCCGATCTGGATGGCGGTGCCGGAGGGCGCATCCTTTTTGGCGGAGTGATGCGTCTCGACAATGTGCGCGTCGAACTCCGCGAGCGGGCGAAGAAGGGCGCCCGCATATCGCGCGAGCTCGAGAAAAATATTTACCCCCGGAGAGAAATTGGCTGACCAGAGCAAACCGGTTCCCGTCTCCTGCGCGATTCGTGTCACTTCGGGAAGAGCGTCGTACCATCCCGTCGTGCCGACAACTACCGGAACACCGGCGCGCAGGCACGCTGTGATGTTGCGGACCGCGGCACCCGGCACGGTGAATTCCACCGCCACGCGCGCTCCTGCCAGCGTCGACGCGTTGATCCCGCTTCCACCGGCGGTATCCCCTTCACCGAGCATTGCCGTCACTCGCCAGCCATTATCCCTCGCGAGCTGACTGATCGCCTGGCCCATGCGGCCGTCACCGATGATCGCGAGTCGCTTCTCGCTCACTTGTCTCCTCCGCCAAAAAATTCGGCGTGCAAACGCTCCATCGCGAGGTTCAGCTGATCGCCCTCGACTATGATCGTGAGATTGATGCCGCTGGCGCTCAAGGACATCATGTGAACCTCGATTCCGTCGAGCGCGCCGAGCGCCCTGCCCATCGCCGCGCTGTCACCGCTGATGGCCGCGCCGACAACTGCCACGATCGCCCGATCGCGCTCAACCGAAACATCTCCCAGCGCGGACAGCTCGACTACGAGAGATTCGAGGCCGGAGGGATCATCGACGGTAACCGACACCGAGACCTCGGACGTTGCGACGACGTCAACGGAGACTCCATTCCGCTCGAAGATCTCGAACACGCGCCTGAGAAAGCCGCGTGCGAAAAGCATCTTGGCCGCGCCGACCTTCACGACGGTGATGCCGCCCTTCCCGGCGATTGCGCTCACGGCGCGGCGCGGCGCATCGAAGGTGATCCGCGTACCCTTGCCTCCGGGATTCCGCGAGTTGTAGATGAAAACGGGAATGCCAAGTCTCACGGCGGGCGCGATGGTATTCGGATGCAGCACCTTCGCGCCGAACGACGCAAGCTCGGACGCCTCGTCGAACCGGATTTGCTCGATCAGCCTCGATCCCTTCACCACGCGCGGATCACCCGTCAGCATGCCATCGACATCGGTCCAGATCTCGATCGAGTCCGCATGCAGCGCGGCGCCGAGCAGCGACGCGCTGTAGTCGGAGCCTCCTCGACCGAGGGTCGTGGTGATGCCCCCGGCGGTGCGTCCGATGAATCCTCCCAGCACGGGCACCTTGCCCCGCTGAATGAGGGGCTGTACGACATCGCGCGCGGCTTCAGCGATCGCATCGATCTGTGGATCCGCGGACATGAAGCAATCGTCCGTGATGAATACGTCGCGAGCATCGACGTGCTCCGCGGCAATCCCCCTAAGCATGAAGAACGCTGCCACGAGTTGCGACGAGAGCTGCTCCCCAAAGGATGCGATGGCGTCGAAGCTGCGGGGGGTGGCATGACCAAGCACCGAGAGCGCTTCAGCGAGGCTCGCCAGCTCGTCGAACGACGCACTCATCTCGGCCGCGACCTCGGCGCCGGCCTCGGAGGTCCCAAGTAGCTTTTCGCACTGCTGAAAATGCCGCTCGCGAAGCGCTTCTACGCCGCGAAGGGCGCCAATCAGATGTCCCTTGGCCGACTGCTCGCCAATCGCAAGAAGTGAATTCGTCGCACCCCCAAGCGCGGATACGACAACAGCCGGCTGTCGCGGGAGCCGACTCTTGACGATTCCGGCGGCGCGCTCGATCGCTTCCGCATCGCCTACTGAAGTTCCACCAAATTTGACGACGATCACGCTTTGTCGAGAGCCCCGGTGGATGCAAGCAGCTCGGCGTTGAGAACGGAGCCGCCCGCCGCACCGCGAATGGTGTTGTGGCCGAGCGCCACCATCCGGATGTCCAGAACCGGATCGCGCCGCACGCGACCCACCGTGACGGTCATCCCATCGCCTGCCTGCACATCGCGCTTGGGCTGCGGACGGTCCGGTGCATCGGTGACGAGGACCGGATGTGTCGGCCGCGCAGGAAGGCCCACAGCGGATGCATGGCCTTGCCAGCTCCGCAGTGCATCGATCGCCTGCTCGGGCGTGGGTTTCGTCTCGAATCCGATGGTCATGCAGATCGTGTGGCCGTGCTCGACGGGGACGCGGTTCGTGTGCGCGCTCACCTTGAATGATGCATTGACGATTTCGTCGTTGGAATAGCTGCCGAGCAGCTTCAGCAGCTCGCGCTCGAGCTTGGGCTCCTCGTCCGCAATGTACGGAATCACATTCCCGAGTATGTCGAGCGACGGCACACCAGGATATCCCGCGCCCGATACGGCCTGCATGGTCGAGAGGAACAGCTGTCTGACTCCGAAGCGCTGATGCAGTGGGGCTAGCGCCAGCGCGGCAACGGTTGCCGAGCAGTTGGCATTTGTGACTATCGCGCCCTTCCATCCACGCTTCTTGCGCTGGAAGTCGATGAGCGCGAGATGATCGCCATTTATCTCGGCGATGACGAGAGGGACGTCCGGCTCCATTCGGAAGTTCTTGGCGTTGCTCAGCACGAACTTCCCAGCCCTGGCGAACGACATCTCGACCTCGCCGGCGACGGTGGAGTCCAGCGCGGAAAATACGATCGGCGCGCTGACGACTCCCGGATCGCAGGCGATGACGCGGCGCGCGAGCACGGACTGCGGTGGCCCCGCGCCCTCGAGCCACCGAGTCGCCTCGCCGTATTTCTTGCCGGCGGATCTTTCCGATGCCGCAAGCTCGACGAGCTCGAACCACGGATGGTCGGCAAGCATGCGCACGAACATCTGGCCCACCGCACCGGTTGCACCAAGCACGGCGACGGGCCATTTGGACGAGCGCTTCCCCGGGAGCTGAATCACCGCGCGAGCAGAGTTCTGGCGAGCCGCTCGTAGGTGTCGACGCTCGCTCTCAGCGCTTCGACATCGATGTACTCGTCCGGTGTGTGCGCGACATGAATCGATCCGGGCCCGAAAAGAAGAGGCTCGCCCCAGTTCTTGAGCAGCGGAATGTCAGACGTGTAGGCTACGGGACCGGTCTCGAAGCCAGGCACCGTTGCGAACCGTTGCGCCGGGATGTGCGAGCCGAACTCTACATCCGCGCGCCCTTTCGCCCAATCGACGATCATCTTCCGAATTGGCTCGACTTCGCCCACCAGCCGGAACATGATCTCCGCTTCCGCGTGCGCGGGGATGACGTTCGCCTCCGTTCCGCCCTTGATCGTCCCGATGTTGAGCGTCGTCTCGCCGAGAACCGGATCAGAGGGAAGTGGTAGCTGGCGCAGGGTTGGAAGCAGCTCGATGAGCGGCTCGATCGCCGAGCGACCCAGGTGGGGATAGGCGGAATGAGCCTCGCGTCCGCGCGTTCTGAGCGTGACGCGAAGAGATCCCTTCGCGCCGCTGGCGAGCTTGCTCTCGGTCGGCTCGCCATTGATGAGGAACCGGCTCCTGGTCCGGAGGTTGTTCGCCGCTCTCGCCCCATCTGATCCCTTCTCCTCTCCGACGACGAAGAGCAGGTCGATGCGTTTCTCACCTGCGCTCGCGAGGCGATCCGCGGCCACGAGCATCGCCGCCGCGATTCCTTTCGCGTCCGAGGATCCGCGGCCGTACAAGCGCGTGCCTTCGAGTCGCGGCGGCACGTAGGGCGGCACAGTGTCGAGGTGAGTGGATAGTGTGACTCCGCCGCCGGAATGCGACGCCCACACATTGGCGCGCCCGCGACTCACTTCCTGAAGCGTCATGCTCCAGCCGCGCGCGACCAGCCAGCGGGATACGAAGTCAACGATGCTCCCTTCGGAGCCTGTCGTTGATTGAATCGCGAGTAGCTCGGCGGCCAGCGAGACGACGTCCGTCATGTCGGGAAGTTAGCGCCGCACGGGAGCGCTGTCAGGACGAAGCCTCTGGCGCGGGACGAGTTGCTTCCGCTCTAAGGGCGCAAGCCTCGCCGGCGATTAGGTCGTTTACGTTGCCGCCAGCCGGAGGTGTCGTTTGTCGCGTTTCGGAATCAGCAGGCGTGCGGCAAGAGGCTCGACGGACACGGTCAGAGGAGTGCCCGACAAGAGCTCCCCGTCTGCCTGAGAAGGCATGCGGGGATCTGTCTCAACCTGGAATTCTCTGCCCGACTTGTAGAAGAGGCATGGGTCGTCGCGAAAATCCCTTCGCACCATCCTCCACAGAATTCTCAGCGCATCCCGCAGATTGTTCGGCGAAAAAACACAGGCGTTGAGCAGACCGTCATCGTACGCGATGCCCTCGCCGAACCAGAGCAACTCATTGAGCACGGCGCCGAAGTTGGCGATCAGGATGGCGGACGCAGACAGATCGAACACTTCACCGTCGACAGTCAGTCTCAGCCTGAATCTCTGATTGCGGAGCACTGCCTTGTAGCCGCCCACTACGTAGGCCATGAAGCCCAGCCGTTTTTTCAGCCTGGCCGGGGATTCGGAGATCATCGTAGCATCGAGACCCACTCCCACTCCGATCGCGAACCTCCGGCCATCGCCGAGCCTGCCCAGGTCCATCCGGGCATCATCGCCGGCCAGCAGCCGTGGGACGGCGCGAGTTGGGTTGAGCGGAATTCGAAGTGTGCGCGCGACGACATTCGCGGTCCCGCCAGCAATGATTCCGACCGGAGGTCCCTGATGCGCGAGAGCACCCAGGACTTCCATCACCGTTCCATCTCCTCCCAGCGTGAACACCGCGTGGTATTTGTGCGCGTTCGCTCTGGCCAGGGCGGCGGCGTGTCCTGGCCCCTCGGTCTGTACCATGTCGCAGTCGACTCCCGCTTCTGCGAATGCGCGTAGTGCCTTGGTCTTGATGCGCGCTCCCCGCCGGGATGCGGGGTTCACGATCAGCAGAACGCGCTCGATGCGCCGCGGCGAGAGCTCCATCGCCGTCGCTGCGCTCATGCCAAGTCCAACACCTTTCGTACCTGAACCGCCAGGTTTTCCGCCGTAAACGGTTTCTGTATGAAGGAAGTGATGGGATCGAGGAGACCCCTCCTCACGATCTCGTCGTCCGTATAGCCAGACATATAGAGCACGCGGACGGAGGGTCTCTCCACGCGCAGTGCCTCCACGAGCTCGCGTCCGCTCATTACGGGCATCACGATGTCCGTGAGCACGAGATCGATGCGCTGCTCCCGTCTTCCGGCGAGTTGCAGCGCGTCACCGCCGTGCTGCGCTGCCAACACGGTGTAACCCCGGGACTTGAGAACACGCTGGACGAGCTCGCGCACGGCTGTGTCGTCTTCGACGAGGAGAAGCGTTTCTGTGCCCTGGAGCGGAGATCCTTCCCGTCCTTCAGTTGCCTGTGCCAGCGCGTGACCATCGCTGCGCGGAAAGCAGAGCTTGAAAGTCGTTCCCGCGTCCGGAGCACTCTCCACCGAGATGCTCCCTCCTGATTGCTTCACTATGCCGTAGACGGTAGATAGGCCGAGGCCCGTTCCCTTGCCCTGTCCCTTGGTGGTGAAGAATGGCTCAAAAATCCTTGTCTGGATCGCGGGGTCCATTCCGACTCCGGTGTCACTCACGCGAAGGAGCACGGAACCCGCGGGCGTGGCCTCGCCCGATTCAGCGGCGCGACCATCCGGAGCCGCTTCGTTTTCGGTTCGAAAGCTGAGCACGCCACCCGTCGGCATCGCATCCCGCGCGTTGACCGCAAGGTTTATGAGAATCTGCTGAAGCTGCCCGGGATCGGCGGTGATCGCTCCAAGGGCCGCCCCATGAATAATGCGGATCTGGATGTCTTCACCGATCAGTCTGCGCAAGAGCGGCTCCACTTCGTCGAGCGTGCGGTTGAGATCGACCACTCGAGGCTGGAGGAGCTGCTTGCGGCTGAACGCGAGAAGCTGGCGAGTGAGCTCAGCGGCGCGCTCCGCGGCCTTCTTTATCTCCTCCAGATCGGTCTCCTGTTCCGGGTCGAGATTCGGTGCGCCGATGAGGAACTCCGTCCGACCGGTAATGACGGTCAGAAGATTGTTGAAATCGTGCGCAACTCCTCCCGCGAGCTGGCCTACGGATTCCATTTTCTGCGCCTGTCGAAGCTCGCTCTCGAGTGCCTTTCGTCCGGTAACGTCGCGCAGCGTAGCCACTGTTCCCCCGACCCCCGGAACATTCGCGAGGTTGCTCAGAGTGATGTCGAGTATTCGCCACGATCCATCCTTGTGCCTGTACCGGGCCTGTCCGGACACAGTGACGCTGGGCGCGCCCTGCGACTCTCTGATCAATTCCCTCAGAGCCGGCCAATCGTCTGGATGGACGCTCGAGCTGACCGTACTCGCGAGAAGCTCTTCCTGGGTGTATCCGAGCACGCGCGACATCGCCGGGCTCACGTACCGGCGCGTGAGATCCGGATCCACGATAATGATGATGTCGTCTACGTTCTCGATTACCGCGCGAAAACGTATCTCGCTCTTCCGGAGTGCCTCCTCGCGTCCGGCGAGTGTAGCCGCCATTGCGTTGAACGTCTCGGTCAGGATTCCGATCTCGTCCCCGCTCTTCACCGTGGAGCGATGCGACAGGTCACCCTTGGCGAACAAAACCGCGTCGCGCACCACGGCCTCGATCGGACGGATGATCTGCGTCGCCTGGGTCCAGGCCAGAAACACTCCGACCAACAACGCTAGTGCGCCGAGCCATACCGCCCGCCAGAAATCGGTGCGCTCCTTGGCAAACGCGAGCTGCCGCGGAGAGCTCACATAAACCACCCAGGGCACATGCTGTGCGCGTACGAAGCCTGCGAATACGTCTTCTCCGTCGAGGTTCCGCACCGCTTCCGTGCCAGCGCGGCGGCCCGCCGAGCCTCGCAAAAGCTCGGAGCGGCCGACGTTCCTCCCCACCCATTTCCCCGCCTCCCGCGAACGCAGGACGACATCTCCGCGCCGATCGACGATCATCACGACAGACCCTTCGGGGAGATTTGTGCGGGAGAGATCTCGTTGCAATCGAGCAACCGTGACGAGACCTCCAACACGAACACGACGCACGGTGTCTTCGTAGGAGATCGAGACAGCCATCGGTCCCTCGCTCCCATATAGTGGAAGCGGCCCCTCAACGTCGAAATCGACGCTGGTGTCCCGCGCCGGAATGGGAAGGAGTATCTGGCGCCGTCGGCCGGATGGCATCGTGTCGGAGCTTCCGATGTCGACTCCGTCCGCGGTTCTCACGGTGAAGGTCGCGAAGCCGGGTGGAAGCTCCGCCACCACGCGTCTCAGAAGATCATCGTTTCGCAGTGAGTCTGCCGGTCTCGTGCCCACCGAATGCACGAGAGTGAGGAGGATCGTCTCTACGGATCCAAAGCGGCCATCCAGTCGGGCGGAAAGAGCATGCGCCTCGCCCAGTGCTCTCGCTTCAGCGTCCGACCGCTCATTGAATCGATGCTGCCGCGCGACCATCGCGATGAGAAAGACGAATGGCGTCACCGCGGCGAGGACGAGTATGACGAGACGCAGCCGTAACCCGAAGTTGCGATTGATTCGGGCGCCGAGGGAAGCAACTCCCTCCTCGCCATCACCGGGGCCTTGGCCGGATTCTATGATTCCACCTCCGCCACCGTCCTCAATTGTGCGTGATCGAGCGCGATGCTCACTGCATGCTCGGGGCGGGACTCGAACCCGCATGGGTTTTTTGCCCAAGGGATTTTAAGTCCCTCGCGTCTACCGATTTCGCCACCCGAGCGGCAAGGGCTGGAAAAGGCGGCACTGCATTGTGCTCTACCAACTGAGCTATTCCCGCAAGCAATGTCAAAGCTACCGGCGACTGAGCACGCCAACAAGCAGTGTTCGCCGCCACAGGATACCGTTCGCAATTCCAAGTTGACAAAACCTCGCGCTCTAATGATAATGTTTTTCCCGCCAGCGAAGGCCCCTCTACTCTGACGAACGCCCCTCCCGTCTGTTCACATCGTGCGGAGAATCTATGCGCCGTAGCCTGGTTCCCGTTTCAACCGTAGCTCTCGCAATTACCGCAGTTTTCGCCGTACCTGTGCACGCGCAGAGAGTGCTGGGTGTGGGCGACGATGCCCTGGTCCTTCCGCGCGGGGTGCTGAGGGTTCGCACGATCGGGCAATGGACGTCATTCAACGAGCGCTACGGCATGGATACGCCAGGTAGACCCAACGGGGCGCTCGAGCCGCTGGGGATCGACTTCACACTCGACACGATCGGCGTCAGAGAGTTTCCCAATCTCGCCAGTCTTCAGGCCGGCCTTCGCTCGCTCACCGGTAACCCCAACTTCAGCCTCACCCTCGGCAACACCCGGGTGAATCTCAATGACCGCGTCGCGGCGATTCCTTTCGTCATCGAGGCGGGACTCTCGCAGCGTTTCTCGATCGGTATCCAAATTCCGTACGTGGAGACTACGAGCAGTGTGTTCTTTGGGGTCAACACCAACCAGCGCGAAGGCAATCTCGGATTTAATCCCGCGTTGGCAATCGCCACGGCGGCGGCACAGAACGCGACGATGTTCACCCAGTTCTCTACCGCGGCGGCCACGCTGGAGGCATCGCTCAACGCCTGCGCGGCCAACCCCTCCGCTTCTCCGCAGTGCCCGGCGCTCAACGCGCAGGCAGCGAACGGGCGCGCTCTCATTGCCAACTCGAGCGCATTTGCCGGTGGCGTCTACCAGATCTACTCCGGAGGTAGCGCCGGCGTGACCTTCGCATCCCCCTTCGTTCCGATTACCGGCACCGACGCGCAGCTAGCGATCGAGGCGCGAGTCGCGGCATTCAGGGCGCTTTACGCCTCCTTCGGCGTGAATTCGATCACCTCGACGGGCCCATTCGCGGCGCAGAACAGGCTTACTCTCGCCGACGCGCAGACCATCCTCTCCGCCCCTGCGTTCGGGGTCGCCGCCGACCCTCTGCAGACGACGACGCGCGGTCACATCGGCGACATCGATGTCGGAGGAAAATTCCTGGTGTTCGATTCGTTCGGTAGCGGGCCTGAGGCGAGAATGTCACCAAAAGGGTTGAACTTCCGCGCCTCGATTGGTGGTGTCGTTCGCTTGCCTACGGGTCAGTCGGACTCTCCGAACAACTTCATCGATATCGGCACTGGTAATGGACAGACCGATCTCGAGGGGCGGCTGTTCGCGGACTTGCTGGTGGGCAGCCACTTCTGGCAATCCTTCGTGGTTCGCTACAACGACCAGCTTGCGGACAATCAGTTCATGCGGATCATCGATCTTCCGAACAAGGAGCTGGCGCCACTCTACCGAAGGCAGAAGGTGCGCCGAGATCTCGGCAACGCGTTCGAATTCGAGACCTCACCGCGGATCGTACTCAACGACTTCTTTGCCGTCTCGGGCCAGTATCTCTATCGCCACAAGGGCCAGGACCACTATACCGGCACATTCGCCGTCGATTCCGCGGTCACCGGATTCGCCGACATCACTCTCGACGCATCGACGCTCGACCTCGAGACAGAGACGACTGAACACAGGCTCGGCGGCGGCATTTCCTTCTCCAATCTGTTCGCGTTCCAGGAGGGAAAGGCAAAGATCCCGTTCGAGGCCACCTATCTGCATTGGCAGACGGTGAAGGGCGCCGGTGGGAACCAGCTGAAGTTCTTCACCGATCAGATCCAGCTACGCCTTTACGCGCGTCTCTTCGGCGGCAAGTAGAGAGCCGGGCTCGATACGGTTGCCCGTTGCCAGTTGCCAGTTGCCAGTTGCCAGTTGCCAGTTGCCCGTTGCCCGTTGCCCGTTGCCCGTTGCCAGTTGCCCGTTGCCCGTTGCCTGATTGCACTAGGCTGTACTC
>CABEAH010000197.1_pt1 | contig 30926 bp, 27 predicted proteins | sample 3132331 | NCBI WGS metagenome assembly CABEAH01 (sample SAMEA5534343, study PRJEB31848) | metagenome | biome: tundra; feature: field; material: soil | place: USA | collected 2013-05 | depth 0.45 m | reverse complement strand
TATGAATCCAGATCGGCGCGCTCCCCCAGCTGGCGCGCTAGAATCAGCTTCGCATCATCTTCGCCAAATGGTGGCTCACCCGAGAGTGCGAAGAGAACGATCGCCGCCAGTGAGTAATAATCCGCGGCGGGGCCCTGCGCCTCGCCGAGAAGCTGCTCGGGCGCAGCGAACGCGGGTGTTCCAGTCGTCCCCGCGATGTCTTCGCCGGTCACGTTGGCGATGCCGAAATCCGTGATCCGCCAGCGGCGGTACCGGTCGATGAGAATGTTCTCGGGTTTCAGATCGCGGTGAAGTATTCCATTCGCGTGCGCCACGATTAGCGCATCCAGCACCGCATCTACCTGCGGCGCAATCTCGGCCAGCGAGCGCGGTCCAGCGCGCGCGACGAGGCTCGCGACCGACCCTTCCTCCGCCAGCTCCATCGTGTACCACGAAAGGTCGCCGATCGAATCCCAAGCGTAGATCGGCACGATTGCCGGATGCGCCAGCTGCGCCGCGAGCTTCGCTTCACGCCAGAATGCCATCACCGCCTTGTCGTCGCGCGCTATCGACGGATGCAATGCCTTGAGCGCGACTTCCCGCTCCAGCGAAAGATCGCGTGCTCGCCATACCGTGCCGAACGCGCCGGTGCCAAGCCGGGAGAGAATCTCGTAATCGTCGCCGACCGCCCAGCGCATTCGAGCTTCCGGAGACTCGTTCGTCGCACTGGTGGGCTCGCCGCGTACCATCGCCATCGTGCGGGCGGGATCGGCTCGATCCACGGCGCGCAGGAGAACCGCAAGCGACGAAAATCGCTCGCCAGGGTTCACCGATAACGCGCGATCCAAAGAGGAAGCAAGAGCCTCCGGGGTCTCCGGCCTCAGCCACTTCACGGGCGGAATGCCGCGCGTGGGTGGCGCCTCTCCCGTGAGGGCGGTGAAGCACATCGCCGCGAGCTGCCACTGGTCGCTCGCCGGTGTAGGCATCCACTCCGTCGATTCCCATTCCGGAGGCATCGGCAGCTCCAGTCGCACCGTGTGTGGCGCAGCGAGCGCGCGAATCTCGATGAGCCCATTCCCCGGCCGCACCTCGGCGGGGATAGCTTCGCGTGTTACCGCCCACTGCCACTCCAGCATCCAGAGACGTCCCGTCGGCGTCGTCCACAGCGCGTCGCCATTCAATCCACCATGCGCAATCCCTGTGTCGTGCAGATACGCGAGAGTCGAGCACGCTCCCCGCAGCAGCTGCAGCACGTACGGAATGTCCGCCGGACCGAGTCGGGCGAGGCGCGCTCGCACTGTTTCGCCGGTCACCCAACGGCGGAGATATCCGGGGCCGCGGCGCCCTTCGCGGTGCGACGTCCAGTAATGGTAGGTCGTGGGAATCGAGGGATGGCTTCTCTGCGCGAGCTGCTTCGCCTCTGCGAACAGCCAGGGAGTGTGCGCGGGATCGGGGGCAGTCACGAGGGAGAGAGATCTGCCGAGACCGTCGATCACTTCCTGATAATGACGGTAGTCGCCGAACATTCCGCCCGGACCCCAAGCCCAGTCAGGAGGCAGCTCCCACCCAATGATGTGCGATGGAATCATCTTGGTCGCGCGAGGTGTCACGACTCCCCGATTCGGCGCGGTCATGCTTCGCCTCTCACAAGCGCGATCAACACCCTGGCGCCCTTCTCCTCTTCGCTGGTGATTGCAATCTCTCCCCCCCACACCTCGATCAATCTCCGACTTACCGCCAGTCCGAGTCCGCTGCCCGTCGTTCTGGTTGAGAAATGCGGCTCGAATATTCGCGGCAGGATAGAGGAAGCGATTCCCGCTCCGTCATCCGACGTCTCGATGGTAATGCGCCGATCATCCTCGCGCAGCGTCACCTCCACATTGCGGGCGCCGGCCAGCCTGGCATTCTCGAACACGTTGAGCAGCACATCCCTCATCTCGTCCTTCCGCGCCATCGCCCACAGAGGCCGATCGGCGCCGCGAAGGCGCCAGCGCACCTCGCGGTCTCCCATCTGCTCGAGCTCGACCACATCTCTCACCACCGCAGAGACATCCACGACGATGGCCGGAGGCAGATCCGCGGGCGCGCTCCCATAACGGCTGAAGGAGCGCGCGATCTCGTCGAGCCGGTCGATCTCCGACAGGATTCTGCCGACGTTGTCGTCCAGCACCTGGTCGAAGTCGACGCGCGGATCGGTGCGCGCCCGACGGAGGTGCTGCACCCCGAGGCGTATGGGAGTGAGCGGATTCTTGATCTCGTGCGCGACCTGCCGCGCCATCTCGCCCCAGGCGAGCACGCGCTCCGCTCGCGCGACCTCGATGCGACTCAGCTCGAGGTCGCGCGCCAGACGCTTGGCGGCGATTCCACTGAGCCAGAGCGCCGCCAGCGCTCCCGCCGCGGTCGCGAACAGTACGAGGATTCCAAGATCGCGCCGCCGCCGATCGAGAGCCAGATCATCGCTTCGGGCCGGCGCGGCGAGTACGTAGCGCTCGAGCGCGGGGCCGAGAGCCGCGCTGTACCCGAACAACATCGTGGCACGACCGAGCTTCTCCTCCCACGAGGCCGAAAGCTCTCCGGCGCTCGCGAGGCGCCGCTGCACGGGCGGCGGCAGAGCGCGACCCGCGGGTGCGAGCGCGTCCAGAAGTTCGTCACTGGTGCGCTCGAGAATGCCATTGGCATAGAGAAAGAGCGGCGTGTCGAAGCGCCTCGCCGCGGCGGGGAGCTGCGAATATTCGTTCCCGGCCACGACAGCGTGGAGGGTCTCGCGCACGAGCACCTCTCGCGTCTGCCGATCGTCACTCTGCAGTCTCTGGTACGACCATAGCGCGAACGCGACGGCCGGAATTACGAAAAAGGTGAACAATGCGAGCGTCAGTCGGGCGCGATAGGTGTAGATCCAGCGCGCTGCGCGAACGCGGAGCCAGCGAATGAATCCCCTTTCCGCCGCCGCACCAATCAGCCAGAAGAGACCGGCGATCAGCATGTCGAGGAGCAGCACGAGCGCCGCCCGCTCCCCGCGCGCCCACGGAGAGCGCAAGTCGATCTCCACGCGCGCGCGCATCGTCCCCCGCGATGTGGAGATGAGACGATCGCCATGCAGCTCGTCGCCCATCCTCCGCCAGCGGAGCTCGACTGTATCGGCCGCAATGGAGGGCGATACGTCGGTGAGCGCGACTGCGTACGGAGGCTCTCCTCCAGACGCTGGCGCCATGCCGAGCAGCGCCGCATACGGATCTGGCGGCAGCAGCTGGGTGCGTGGCAGCACCAGCAGAGATGTCGCGCCACCCAACGGATGCGCGATCACCGCGAGAATCTGCACGCCAGTCGGTCCGAGCACGCTTCTGGTGATGGTCTCCCCGCTGGCAATTGCATCGATGACCGCTTTCATCACGATCCCGGAATCCGGCTGCGCGGGTGAGGCTGCAAAGTCGGCAATTTCGTTCGCGCTCCTGTCCCACGCCCCGAGCGTCACCGGTAGCTCGGTGGCGGCCAGATCGGAGGCCGCGTAACTCTGCAGCAGCTCCGCCCGGCTGGTGGGCTGTGGGGCCTGCGCCAATTCGTTGGCGAACCGGCGCGCGAGCATCAGCGCGTAATCGTCGACGTGCCCCAGGTCCGAGACGTCCTGTTCGGCGAGACGCATGCGCTGTCGCGACGTCGTCGCCCAGAGCGCTCCGATCGCGACGACGCCCGCGAATCCCGCGAGAATTACCGCGGCACGAAACGACACCCCCGCGACGCGTCCGGACGCAATTCGCAGCAGGGAGAACGCGGCGAGCAGCACCGCGAAGAGGAAGACGAACAGCGGCGTCTCCCAGGAGAGCCAGAGCGCCGCAGTCGATCCCCATGGCGGTTGGCCGATTCCCCGAACGATGTTCGCCGCGAATGGAATGCCCAGGCCAAGAACCACGATGGCGCCGATGGCCGCGTACGCGCGCGGCATCCGGGCGCGCGGCTCGGAGCGAATCACGGCGTACACCGCCATCAATACGAGCACCGTGCTGATGCAGAGCGCTGCCGCGTTGGCCGTGAGCGGACCTGCGAACCGCGAGAAATAATATGCGGGGTCGAACAGCCGCGACGTGTTGGAGAATGCATTCCACGGTACGAGCGCGTTTACGGCAAGCGCGACCGCGACCGCGAACAATCGCTCGGGCAGTGCGCGGCGGTCCCGCCACGCGTACGCGAGGAATACCAGCACAAAGATGACGAGTCCCACCGCCCCCCTCGCCCGCAGCGTCGCCGCCTTCCTGAAACGGATCTCCTCGCGAGTGGCAAGCTGTGGCACCGCCCGGAGAAGCGGCTTTGGGCCGGCCGAAAGCACCACCGGGCCGCCTGAGGAATCCGCTGGCGGGGAGAGGTCATATGAGGTCACCGCCTGCGCAAGCGATAGTCGCTCTGCCAGTGACTCGGTAAGCCTGTCGGCTGGCGGAGCGGCGGCAAGTACCGCTGAGGCGACCGACCTTCTCGCGCCCCGCGTCTTCACCACGTTCAGCGTCGTGTAGAATGGAGTAAAGGAGACACTGATGGGCTCGCGCACCGGCTCGGGATCGACTCTGACCTCTCCGGCCCAGGCAAGTGCGCGATCATCCTCGAAGAGCACCACCGACTCCCAGGCGTGCTGGGGTGCGCGCGAGGCAAGAAACTCGAACGCACCATCGGCGTCCGCCGGCGCATCGAGGGCGCCCAGCGCCCGCTCGTCCAGATTCGTCGCCGCGTCCCTGATCGCTCGCTGAAGCGCGCGGATTGCGCCCGCCGCGGCGGCCGTGCGGTCACTAGCCTGCGCCGGGGCCTCCTCTCGAGAGAGGACGGGCGTTCTCACCCACATCGCCATCAGGAGCAGCGGAACGGCGGCCGACGCGAGAATTGCGCGCCGCCGCAGGCTCCAGTTTGTTACATTCAGACTACCGACTGATGCGATGACCCTTCCCTCCCCCCTTCCAGAATCCGGCCCGCTGCGGGTCAAGGAGCTCAACCCCTCGCAGATCGCCGCCATTCTCGGAAACGATCCGCGCCTGATCATACCCGTCGGCACCTGCGAGCAGCACGGTCCCCACCTCCCGCTCGGCTGTGACACGATCATCGTCGAGCGGATGGCGGACGACCTCTCGGCAGAATATGGCGTGTTGAGGGCTCCGACGGTGGAGTATGGAGTAAACGTCGATACCGAGAAGGGTTTTACCGGGAACGCTTCGCTCCGGAAGAAAACACTCCACCGGCTGCTCAACGATCTCATCGATTCGTGGGAGGCGACCGGAGTGCGCGAGTTCATTCTCCTCACCGCTCACGGGCACGATCCGCATCAGGAAGCGCTGGCCACGGTGATTACCGCGGGAGCGCGCGTGCGGGTGGTGGACATCTTCGGGGTGCATCTCTCGGACCTCCTGGAGGGACAGAAGGAGGCGATGCATGGAGACGAAGTCGATACCTCGATCATGCTCTATCTCGCCCCTCAGCTGGTGCACGCCGACATGGCGCAGGACTACATGATGTCCCGTGAGCAGCTCCGGCGTTATCGGCGTGGGAGCCTAAAAGTGCCAGAAGGAAGCGCGGGCTCCATCGGGCGTCCTTCTCTCGCGTCGGCGGAAAAGGGCAAGCGCCTGTACGAGCGCATCTACTCGAAGATCAGCGACCGGATCTTCCTGGCACCGGCGCCGGCGGAGTAGCCCTGAGCCCCAACGACGATTTGCTGTTTTCCGCTCTGAAACTCTGTTATGCTCTGAAACTCTGTTACATAATTGCACGTAGGTTCCAGAAACCACACCACTACACCGAATGATGCGACCTCTGCTCCTCATAGCTCTAGCTGCAACTGCCACGCAGGCATCCGGCCAGTCCGTCCCGCGTGATTCCGTTGCCCAGACTACCCTTACAATCGGCCAGGCGATCGACTTCGCGCGCCGGAACAATCCCGACTTCCAGCAGACGCTCAACAACCGTGTCTCCGCCCAGGCCGCCGTAAGAAGCGCCTATGGCGCGCTCCTGCCCACCGCGGATGCATCGTTCAACGCGCAGCGTCAGCAGGCCGGCCAGCAGATCTTTGGCGGAACGAGCCTCGGCGCGACCTCCGACGTGAACCAGTCGAGCTATCAGATCGGGATTGGGTACCGGATCAACAGCGCCACCCTCATCACGCCGAGCCTTCAGCGCGCGAACCGCGATGCGGTCGAAGCGGACATCACTGGAGCCACCGCAACGCTCAGGAACAGTGTCTCCCAGCAGTACCTGTCGGCGCTCCAGGCAGAAGCCAACGCGGACCTTCAGGACACGCTGGTGGTCGCCGCGGAGGCAGAGCTGGTGCTCGCCCAGGCAAGGGAGATCGTCGGCTCGGGAACCGAGCTCGACATCCAGCGGGCTGACGTCGCGCTCGGCTTGCAGCGAGTCCAGGCTCTCAAGGCAAGAAACCAGATAGACATTGAAAAGATCAAGCTCTTTCAGCTGATGGGAATCGAGCAGCCCGCGAACGTGAAGCTCGTGAGCCAGTTCCCCGTCAGCCCGATGACGTTCAATCTCGCGGATCTCCTCGAGTCCGCGCGCACCCAGAATTCGGTAGTGCTCGCTCTGCGATCACGCGAGCGCGTCGCAGACCTCAACGTGAAGCGCGAGAAGGGCGAGTACTCGCCGACTCTCTCGCTGAACACGGGCATCGGCGGATACACCTACGGCTATACCAACGCGAACTTCCCCGTTCAGCAGGCGATGGCACTGATGGAGTCGTCGAGAACGAGCTGCATCCGCAGCGAGGAGGTCCGCGCCGCGCTCAGCCTCTCGAACCGGCTGGCCGAGTGCAACGCGATCGTATTCAGCGATGCGCAGGCGCAGGCGATCAGGGATAACAACGCGACGTTCCCGTTCAACTTCACCAAGCAGCCGAAATCGATCAGCGCGACGCTGTCGCTTCCACTGTTCGACGGCTTCGCCCGCGAGCAGAGAGTGCAGGAGGCGATGGTCACTCGCTCCGACGCTCGCTACGGTGTGCGGGCGAAAGAGCTCGCCGTCATCGCGGACGTCACGGCGGCATATCTGACTCTGGTGACGGCGGACAAGACAGTAGCGCTGCAGAATCAGAACTCCGAAAAGGCAAAGCAGGAGCTAAAGCTGGTGCAGGAACGCTACAGAATCGGCGCTACGACGTACGTCGATCTCACCGAGGCGCGCGCCACGTATGAGCGGGCCGAGAGTGAGCGTATCACCGCTGTTTACGATTACCACAAAGCCTTCGCCGCTCTCGAGAGCGCCGTCGGTCATCCCCTTCGCTAAATCGGGTCGATAAATGAAGAAAAGCACCAAGTGGTCAGTTGCCGGCGCGATCGTTCTCGCGATCGCCATCATCGGCGTAACGAGCGCGATGAAGGGCCGGAACAAGGCAACCGAAGTCCGAATGGAGAAGGTTCAGCGCCGCGATCTCACTGCTTCGGTTACCGCCAGCGGACAGGTCCAGCCGCACACCAAGGTCGACGTAAGCTCCGACATCACCGGCCGCGTGGTCCGTCTCGCCATCAAGGAAGGCCAGATTGTGACGAAGGGCCAGTTCCTGCTCGAGATCGATCCTTCGCAATATCAGGCGAACGTCGAGAGAGCCACAGCCGCCGTTGCGTCCGCTCGCTCGCAATCTGCTCAGGCAAAGCCTGGGTTTGCGCAGGCACAGCGCAATTACGACCGCTTGGCGGCGCTGAAGAAGGCGAATCCGACGCTGGTGTCGGACGAGCAGGTCGAGCAGTTGCGCACACAGGTGGAAGTTTCCCGCGCGCAGCTCGAAGCCGCCAACCACGCCATCGATCAGGCAACGGCTTCGATGCGCGATGCGCAGAGCAGCCTGAGCAAGACGACTATCTCCGCGCCAATGTCCGGCCGAGTGACGCGCCTCAACGTGCAGGAGGGAGAGACCGCGATCATGGGTACGCTCAACAAAGATGCAGCGACCATGCTGACGATCAGCGACATGAGCGTGCTCGAGACAAAGGTGAGAGTCGACGAGACCGACGTTTCGCGCATCAAGCTCGGAGACTCGACGGTGGTCCAGCTCGATGCCTTCCCCGACACCACCTTCCTCGGTCGCGTCTCGGAGATCTCGAACAGCTCGGTGAAAGCGGGTACAACCGGCGGAACGGGCGGCGCCGCCGACCAGGCGATCGATTACGAGGTGACCATTCAGCTCCTCAACGCTCCACCCGAGACGCGCCCCGACTTTTCCGCTACTGCGAAGATCATCACGCAGACCCGGAAAGCCGCGCTGTCCATCCCGATCATCGCGCTCACCGTCCGCGAGGACGAGCCGGTGGCGAAGGGTGACAGCGGCGCTCTCACGCTCGGCAGGAAGGCGCCGGCGAAGGAGGTCGGCAAGCGCGACGTCGAGGGCGTATTCGTGGTGGGTGCCAACAACAAAGTCACCTTCCGCCCCGTAAAGGTAGGTATCGCGGGTGAGAAGTACTTCGAAGTGCTCACCGGCCTGAAGGAGGGCGAGAACATCGTCGGGGGTACCTACCAGGCAATCCGCGAGCTCAAGGATGGCGCACTCGTGCGCGCACAGAAACAGGAATCCAAGAAGCCCGCGGGAGCCCAGGCATAATGCCCATCACTGAAGACGTATCGCTCAGCACTACGGCCGAGCGCCAGGCAGTCACCGCCGTAAACGGCGTCGCGCCGGGGAAGGACTGGATCATCGTCACCCGCGGCCTCAAGCGCGAGTATGACATGGGCGGCGAGATCGTGCGCGCGCTGCGCGGAGTCGACATCGCCATCCGCCGCAACGAATACGTCGCGATCATGGGACCATCGGGCTCCGGAAAATCGACTCTGATGAACCTGATCGGATGCCTCGACACGCCCGACGCGGGCGAGTACTGGCTCAACGGTATGCTCGTGTCCGAGAAAGACGAGGACGAGCTCGCACGCGTGAGAAATCGCGAGATCGGCTTCGTTTTCCAGACGTTCAATCTGCTGCCGCGCGCGAGCGCTCTTCACAATGTCGAACTACCGCTGGTCTACGCCGGAATCGGCGGTGACGAGCGTAAGAAGCGCGCGACCGAAGCGCTCGAAAGGGTTCAGCTGGGCGACAGAGTGCATCACCGGCCCAACGAGCTTTCCGGAGGTCAGCGCCAGCGCGTCGCGATCGCGCGCGCGCTCGTCAACAAACCCTCGATTTTGCTTGCGGACGAGCCGACCGGAAACCTCGATTCGACGACCTCGGAAGAGATCATGAAGGTATTCGAGGGCCTCTCGGCCGAGGGACAGACGGTCATCATGGTCACGCACGAGGCGGACATCGCCGCGCATGCCAAACGGGTGATTGTTCTCAGGGACGGCCTCATCGCGAGTGACGACCGTGCCGAGCGCTTCGCCGCAATCCAGCAGGCAACCGGACATTTGGTTTCACCGCACGCCTAGGATGCCCTTCGTCGAGGCAATCTGGCTCGCCTTGGCGCAGATCCGCGTGCAGAAGCTGAAGAGCTTCTTCATGCTACTCGGCGTGTGCATCGGCGTGATGTTTCTCATTGCGGTCATCTCGATCGTGCAGGGGATGAGCAGCTACATGGAAAACGACTTCGCGGCGAAGCTGCTCGGGGTCAACACCTTTACGCTGCGGCGCTTCCCCTGGTTCGGAGATGGCGCGGGCACGGAAGAGGAATGGCGCCAGTGGCAGCGCAGGCCGCGCATCTATCACTCGGATCTCCCGCTCGTGGCGAGCGTGCTACCGCAGGGGGCGCGCTATGCCGTCGAGAGCCAGGAGTTCCTGCAGGCCAGCTCGCAGTACTCGCGCCCCAAGCAGGTCGAAGCGCACGCCGTGGATGGCGACTACTTCACCATCAAGAAGTATGACGTCAATCGTGGCCGGCTCTTCACGCCGCAGGAGCAGAACTTGGGCGCGCCCGTCATAGTGATCGGCGACGAAGTCGCGAAGTATTTCTATCGCGATCTCGATCCCATCGGCCGCCCCCTCAAGATCGGAGGGATCCCGTATCAGGTGATAGGCGTGCTCGAGAAGCAGGGCTCCGTCTTCGGCATCTCCCTCGACCGCGTGGCGATCGCGCCATACAACTCGCCGATGCACCATCTCACGAACCCGCGCGGCGACGTGGATGGAATCATGGTGCAGACTCCAAGCGCGCTCACCATGGGCGATGCGATGGAGTCCGTTCGCGAGGTGATGCGCGGACGTCGCAAGCTCCGCCCGAGCGAACCTGACAACTTCTTCATGGAGACGTCCGCGAGCGCGCTTGCATTCATGGACAAGCTGAAGAAGATAATGACGATGGCCGGCACCGCCTTCCCCGCGATTGGATTGGTGGTCGGCGGACTCGTGATCATGAACATCATGCTCGTCGCCGTCGCGGAGCGCACCCGTGAGATCGGTATCCGGAAATCACTCGGCGCCAGACGGCGCGACATCCTCAGACAGTTCATCGTCGAGGCGGCGACCCTGAGCACGCTGGGCGCGATCATCGGAATCATCCTCGGCATCGGACTGGCGAAAATCGTGGAGTGGAAAACTCCTCTGCCCGCGGCCGTAGCTCCGTGGTCGATTGTGGCGGCGACACTGCTCGGGACCGTCGTCGGAATCGCATCCGGCGTATATCCCGCCCGGCGCGCTGCTTCGCTCGACCCAATCGAAGCCCTCAGAAAGGAATAGCGATGCAAATCGCGCCGCGGGTCTTCAACGCACTGGAAGGCGTCGGCATGGCACTCGATGCCATTCAGTCCAACAAGGTACGGGCCGCCCTCACTATCATGGGAGTTGCTATTGGCGTGTTCGTCGTGGTCGCGATGTCGTCGGTCGTGCGCGGAATCAACGAGAGCTTCGCCAGGGATCTCGAGGCCGCGGGTCCGACCTCATTCTACATGTACCGCCGTCCCATCGGCGGATTTCAGGCCTGCGACGGCTCTGACGAGACCTGCCCTGAGCGCCGGAATCCGCCGCTCACCACCGATGACGCCGAGGCGATCCAGCGGCTGGAGTCGATCAAGGCGGTGACCGCGCATCTCGGAAGTGGCGCCAAATTCCAGTACAAGGACAAGCAGGTCAGCACCGGCATGGAGATCTACACGCCGAATTGGGTCGATGTGGACGGCGGCGACATCTATCCCGGCCGGAGCTTCACCTACGCCGAGAACACCACCGCCTCCAGAGTGATAATCGTCAACGTGAAGCTCGCCGAGCGGCTATTTGGCACGTCCGACCCGATCGACAAGATGATCAACGTCGATGGAGTGGGGTTCACGGTGATCGGCGTCTATCACTATACCGCCAGCCCGATGGGCACGCCGACATCCGCGGGCGGCGGCGACCAGGCCAAGGCGATCGTGCCATTCGAGTCCGCACGCCGTAGTCTCAAGCCGCGGATGAGAGGCGTCGACCTGATCGTGAAGCCCGAGCCGGGTGTCACGACAGCCGAGGCGACCGACGACGTGACCGCGCTCATGCGCGCGCGCCGCGGCCTCAAGGCGACCGCCAAGAATAACTTCGAGATCGTTACTCAGGACCGGCTGATGGGCATCTACAACCAGCTCTTCGGAATCTTCTTCGTGGTCGGTCTGGCGCTTTCCTCGATCGGTCTGCTCGTCGGTGGCGTGGGCGTAGTCGCGATCATGATGATCAGCGTGACCGAACGGACGCGCGAGATCGGTGTGCGCAAGGCACTCGGCGCGACCAAGAGCGCGATTCTGTGGCAGTTCCTGGTCGAAGCAGCCACTCTTACGAGCATCGGCGCGTCGATCGGGCTCGTGCTCGGCATCCTCGTCTCGTTCGGCATCCGGACCGCATTCCCCGCCGTCCCCGCTTCGACGCCTGTCTCCGCGGTGTTGGCCGCGCTCGTAACGAGCGCGTTCACTGGCATTCTCTTCGGCATGCTCCCGGCCGCGCGCGCGGCCCGTCTCGATCCGGTGGAGGCGCTCAGATACGAGTAGCGCGGTCGTGACGCGAGGTCGAGATTAGTGGGCATGCGGTCAGCCGACGTAGTAACGACAGCGCTCGAGCAGATCCGCATCAACAAGCTGCGCTCCTTCTTCACGCTGCTTGGCATCATCGTCTCAGTCGCCTTTCTGGTTGCCGTCGTCGCGATCATCTCGGGCATGAACGCCTACGTGAAGGAGAATCTTGCGAGCGCGCTGATCGGTGCCAACACCTTCCAGGTAAGACGCTCTCCGATTCGCATCGGACTCTTCGACGACGAGGAATGGCGTCGCATCCAGAAGCGGCCCCGTATCACCGAATCAGATGCGGAGGCGGTGATGGCCGCCGTGCCAGAGGCGCGGGCGGTGAGCATTCAGTCCGGCTGGCCGACCCCGCACGCTGACCTAATTTGGGGGAACAACACCCTCGGCGACGTCATCATACTCGGTATCACCGCACCGTATCAGGTGGTGCAGGACTATGTCTTCGCGAGCGGGCGCCCGATCGGCGACGTCGATGTGCGCGGACACAGGCCCGTGGCGGTGATAGGCGCCGATGTCGCGGAGAAGCTGTTCGATCAAATAGACCCCATAGGGCAGGACATCAAGATCATGGGTGACCGCTTCACGATCATTGGAACCATCGCCAAAAAGGGGCAGGTGCTCGGACAATCCTTCGACGGCTTCGTTCTGATCCCGCTCCCAAATTTCGAGATGATCTACGGGCGCCGGAAGACGAATACGGTGTCGGTGAAGATGGTTACGGCGGAGGAGGTGTCGGGGGGCATGCAGCGAGCCGACGAAGCGATGCGCATTGCGCGTCACCTGCGGCCCGGTGACGAGCCCGACTACTCGATCGAGACAGCCGACGCCCTGGTGGATTTCTGGAAGAAGCTCACCCGGATTCTGTTCTCCGTAATTCCGGCGATCGTCGCCATCGGCGTGGTGGTCGGTGGAATCGTGATCATGAACATCATGCTGATGTCGGTGACTGAGCGCACGCGCGAGATCGGTGTGCGCAAGGCACTCGGCGCCCGGCCAGCCGATATCCGCAAGCAGTTTCTCGTCGAGGCGATCGTCCTCGCGACGATCGGAGGGCTCTGCGGTGTCGCGGCAGGCTGGGCGCTGGCGGGACTGGTGAGCCTCGCCTCGCCATTACCCGCGCGCGTCAGCCTTTGGTCGATCAGCCTCGCGCTCGCACTGGGCGCCGGCGTCGGCGTGCTGTTCGGCGTCTATCCGGCATCGCGGGCGGCGCAGCTCGATCCAATCACCGCGTTGCGTGCAGAATGATCATCACCGAACGGATTCGGAGCAACGTTCGGATCGCACTCGACACGTTGCAGGCGAACAAGCTGCGCTCAGCCCTCACCATCCTCGGCGTGGTCATCGGCGTGTCGACCGTGATGACGATGGCGGCGATCGTTCAGGGCATCCAGGAGCAGATCGTTCGCACCATCGAGATCGCCGGGCCGACGACGTTCTACGTGGTGAAGGTGTTCTCACAGACGCCGGTAAACCCAGACCGACTTCCAAAATGGATCCGCGTGAGACCCGACCTCGTGGAGGCCGAAGCGGAGCGGATCAGCCGTCTGCCTGAGGTGGCGTACGCGGCCATGTGGGGGCAGGTGCAGGGTCGCCTTTCGTACGAGTCGCAGCGCACCCAGCAGCTGATCATCGTGGGGGCGGACGACCGATACATGGAGATCCAGGGCGGCGAGCTTCTGGATGGGCGCTGGTTCACGCAGGCAGAGATCGCATCGGGTGCGAACGCCGTGGTGCTGGACGAGAACGCCGCGCGCCGACTGTTCGGACGCGAGGGACCGCTCGACAAGACGATCCGCGTTGGAGGCAGACCGTCGCGCGTGATCGGCATCTACGCGCAGCCTGGCAATATCTTCTCCCCACCCGGGCAGGACATTGGAGCGATCGTCCCCTACGCCCTGCTCGATCACCAGTTCACGTTCGACAAGACGAACGCGCTCTACATCCCCGTGAAGCCCAGGAAAGGAGTGTCGACGGCAGACGCGCAGGAGGCCGTAACGATCGCGCTGCGCGAGATGCGAAGACTCCACCCCGCCGACAGGAACAACTTCGATCTCATCACACAGGACCAGATTCTGGACACGTTCAACAAGATCACGGGCATTTTCTTCCTCGTGATGATCATTCTCTCGAGTGTCGGCCTCCTGGTCGGTGGCATCGGCGTGATGGCGATCATGATGGTTTCGGTTACGAGCCGCACCCGGGAGATAGGAATCCGCAAGGCGCTGGGCGCGACCCGCCGGGAGATTCTCTTTCAGTTCCTGGTGGAGGCCGCCACGCTCACCGGGTTCGGCGGACTGATCGGAATCGTGATCGGGCTGAGCTTCGGCCGCATCGTCACGATGCTCATGAAGATAGATGCGAGCGTCCCGATCGGACTCACGCTTATCGCGGTGATGGTATCGGTGACGATCGGCATCGTGTTCGGAATGCTGCCGGCGCAGCGTGCCGCGAAGCTCGATCCGATCGATGCACTGCGATACGAGTAGCGCCAGCCGCCGTGAGTATCCGCTCGATTGCGGATTGAATAAGTTTTCAAGATGGAAAAGCTGGACATTCTGGCGATCGCCGCGCACCCTGACGACGTCGAGCTCATTTGTGGAGGAACCCTGGTGCGCGCGCGAATGCTCGGGCGCGCGACCGGAATTCTCGACCTGAGCGCCGGCGAGCTCGGGACACGCGGAACTCCGAAAATCCGCGCACGGGAGGCGGCCGCTTCGGCCACTGTGATGGGTGTCGCCGTGCGTGAGAACCTCGGCCTGCCGGATGGGGGAATCGTAAACACCCCTGAAACCCGCGCAAAGGTTGCCGTCGCCATCAGAAGGCTCCAGCCGAGCGTGGTGATCACGCATTCGCTGCATGGCAGGCACCCCGATCACCCCATCGTCGCCCAGCTCGTTCGGGACGCGTGCTTCGTCGCGGGGCTCAAGAACATCGAGCCGAAATTCGCCCCGCACCGCCCCCGGAAGGTTCTTCACGCTCTCTCATTCCGGGAGGACTACCAGAAGCCGACCTTCGTGGTGGACATTACCGACGCATTCGAAAAGAAGCTGGAAGCCATCGGATGCTACGCATCCCAGTTCGGTGAGGCCGTAGAGGCCGGAGAGGTTTACCCGAACGGGGAGCCGCTCCACGACCTGATCCGTCATCACGCCGCACACTACGGCTCGTTGATCCGCTGTCGCTACGGCGAGCCGTTCCACACTACAGAGACAATGCGCGTCGATGACGTCGCCGCTCTCGAGGTATCCACCTTTTGAATGAGAAGTCGAGCGCATCATCGGCCCGGACACCGGTGGCACGGGACGTACACTCGGCTCCAGATACCTTCAGAAGACCATATCACAGAAGTCCTTCCCAAATCTGTGGGCCGTGAGAAGCAAGTTCTTCAAGGGTTGAGTGCCCACAGGCCGCATCGGAATGGGTTCCGGAGCGTCCCGACTCAGCGCGGTCTCCCTCAGCCCTCGCGCGTCCCTTAAATTGCGATAAATGGCCGCGAATCCCATCTATCTCGACCACGCGTCGACGACACCGGTGCGCGAAGAAGTCTTCGAAGCGATGAAGCCGTTCTACGGCCCCCGCTTCGGGAATCCCTCGAGCACGCATCGGTGGGGGCGCGAAGCGCGCGCGGCACTCGATGAGGCTCGCGAGCGGGTGGGCCGATGTCTAGGCGCACGGCCGGATGAGATCTGCTTCACCTCGGGCGGCACCGAAGGCGATAACCTCGCAATTCTTGGTGCATGGCGCGCGCGCAAGGCGAAGGGGCGCACCGCCGTCGTTACGACCCCGATCGAGCACAAGGCGATCCTCGGCGCCGTGCATCAGGCGGGGCGCGAAGGTGCCGAAGAGCGCTTTCTCGCCATGACCAGCGACGGCATTATCGACAACGCATCGTTCGACGAGCTGGTCGACGACGACGTTGCCGTGTGCTCGATGATGTGGATCAACAACGAGATCGGTGTAATACAGCGCGTCCCTGAGCTTGCGGCAAAAGCAAAGAAGCGCGGAGCTCTGGTGCATACGGACGCTGTGCAGGCCTTCGGAAAGATCGAGATCGACGCCCGCACACAGCAGTTCGACTTCCTGACCATTTCCGGTCACAAGTTCGGCGCGCCCAAAGGCATCGGCGCGCTCTTCATCCGGCGCGGCACACCGATCGAGCCGCTGATGCACGGCGGCACCCAGGATCGGGGCCGCAGACCGGGAACAGAAAACGTCGCTGCCGCAGTCGGCCTCGCGCGTGCGGCGGAGCTGACGCTGGCCGAATGCGAGGCGCATTGCGCGCGGCTCCGGAAGCTGCGCGATAAGCTGGAGACGGGGATTCTGGCTCGGGTTCCGGATGCGGTCATTCACGGGCGTGGCGCCGAGCGTGCGCCCCACATCGTGAACATTTCGGTACCGGGCACGGAGAACGAATCGCTGCTGATGGCACTCGATCTCCGGGGCATTGCCGCGTCGGGCGGATCCGCCTGTCAGAGCGGCAGCATAAGCCCCTCGCACGTGCTGACGGCACTTGGAGTTCGCCCAGAGCTCGCCGGTGCCGCGATCAGAATGAGCCTCGGCACGTTGACGACCGAGGAGTGCATCGATCGCGTGATCGAGGTCTTTCCCGCGCTCGTCGCTAAGGCGCGCCAGCGCACTGCGCCGGAGCCGCGATGACTCGCGAGAGAGTGCTCGTAGCGATGTCGGGTGGTGTCGATTCCTCTGTTGCCGCGGCGCTGCTGGTGGAGCAGGGCTACGACGTCGTCGGTGCCACGATGAAGCTCTTCTGCCACGGCGAAGATCTTCCGGACCGCCCTTGTTGCTCGCTCGACTCGGTGAATGACGCGCGGCGTGTGTGCGAGCAGCTCGGCATTCCCCACTATGTGCTGAATCTCGAGAGCCGGTTCGGACACGATGTGGTGGACAACTTCGTGGATGAGTACGCGCGCGGGCGCACGCCGATTCCCTGCGTGCGCTGCAACACGTTCACAAAGTTCCGCGACTTTCTCAAGAAGGCGGACGCGATCGACGCGCAGTGGGTGGCGACCGGTCACTACGCGCGGGTCGCGAATGGCGAGCTGCACCGCGGGGTGGATGAGAACAAGGACCAGACGTACTTCTTGTGGGGAATCGACCGTGCGGTACTGCGGCGCCTGATTCTGCCAGTCGGGGGACTCGACAAGGCGCAGACGCGCGCACGAGCACACGAGCTGGGTCTCGAAGTCATCGCGGAGAAGCCGGAGAGCCAGGAGATCTGTTTCGTCCCTGATGGAGAATACGCGCGCATTTTGGAGCAGCGGCTTCCGGCGGATGCACCCGCGCTGTCTCGCGGGCCCATCATGACGTCGAGCGGAACGATCGTCGGCGAGCACGATGGCTTCGCGCGCTACACGATTGGACAGCGTCGCGGAGTGCCGGGTGGATTCGCTAGTCCGATGTACGTTGTCGCGATCCGCCCCGAAGATCGCGTGGTCGTCATTGGAACACGCGACGAATTGCTCGGAAGTGGGATCATCGCCCGCGAGGTGAGCTGGTTATGCGATGCGCCTGGCGTCGGCGACATGGTCTCCGTTCGCGTCCGTCACAGAGCGCCGCTGGCTCCAGCGGAGATCGTCCGTATGGATGGCGACGAGATCGAGCTCGCTCTCAACGCGCCAGTATCGGCGATCACCCCCGGCCAGTCAGTGGTCCTCTACGATGCTGCGCGGGTGCTTGGCGGCGGCTTCATCGAAGCGTCCCGTCCCCGTCGGTCGGCGCTTCCGGTGCTCGCCGCCTGAGCGGGCGCTGCCCGCAGCGGCGGCCAGGTCTGATTCGGGCCGATACTAGTACTTGAGCCCGCCCGCTTCCGCGAACTCCTTCATCATTCGCTCCTGCTCTTCCGAAAGCCTCTCAGGCACGGAGATCGAAACCTCGACGATGAGATCTCCGCGTTTTCCGCCCTTCTCTATACCCTGACCACGCACGCGGAATCGCTTCCCTGATGGAGTCCCGGCGGGAATCCTGATCGCGACCTTTTTCCCGTCGAGCGTCTTGACGCTGATTTTCGTTCCGAGCGTGGCCTGAGCGATGTTCAGCGGAAGGGTCGCGATGACGTCGAGCCCATCACGCCGATAGAAGGAATCGGGAAGCACGTTGAACGTGATCACGAGATCCCCTGGAGGTCCGTTTGCCGTTCCCTTCCCGCCCTGACCCCTGAGGCGAATCTTCGAGCCACTGTCCACACCCGGCGGTACGTTGATCAGCACCTTCCGGCGCGCGCGAACGTCTCCCGATCCTCGACAGGTGGGGCACGACTCGGTGGGCACCTGACCTCGACCGAGACACAGGGGGCAGGGACGATTGACCGCAAATCCGCCCTGTCCAAACGACACCACCCCGCGGCCGTTGCACTCGGGACAGATCTTGATCTGTGCTCCAGGCGCCGCGCCGCTCCCGTGGCACGTGCTGCACTCCTCACTCACCTCGAGCTCAACCGGCACCTTGCCGCCCCGCGCGGCCGTGCGAAACGGAATGTCGAGACTCGTCTCGATGCTCTGCCCCTTCTCCGGCCCGCGCGGCCGCGCGCTCTGCCGCGTGCCCGCTCCCCCGAACATCGAGCTGAAGATGTCGCCAAGCCCACCGAGCCCGCCGATGTCGAAATCCTGAAAATTGATGTTCTGCGCACCGGCTCCCCTACCCGCGGTGCCGCCCCTCGACGAGCGCGATCCACCGAACCCGCCCGAGAACGCGCCGAGCCTGCGCATCTCATCGTACTGCTTGCGCTTCTCCGGATCGCTCAGGACGTTGTTCGCTTCTGAAACTTCCTTGAAGCGCTCGGTGGCCTTGGGATCGTTCGCGTTCGCATCCGGATGATACCTTTTTGCGAGCTTGCGATATGCCTTCTTGATCTCCTCCTGCGAGGCGCTCGAGCTTACGCCCAATACGGCATAGAAATCCTTAGTCGGTACCATCTAGGCTCAGCGCGCGGTGCGGATCAGCCGTTCCACTGCTTGACCACCACGCGTGCCGGTCTGATCAGCTGCGAGTTGAACACGTATCCCGGCTGATAGACCACCGAAACGACGTGGTCGTCCTCGCGCGCGGAAGTCGGCTCCGTCGCGACTGCCTCGTGAAGCGCGGGATCGAAGGTCTCGCCGACGGGATTGATCACCTCGAGACCGGCTGCGCCTAGGACCTTCATGAATTTCTTCTCGACCATGTCCACGCCCTGCACGATCGTCGCGGCGTCGGTAGAGGAGGGATCGACGTGAGCGAATCGCGCGAGATCGTCCAGCGCTTCGGTGAGCTGTCTGACGAGATCGGACTGGGCACGCGTTCCCGCATCGAGCCTCTCCTTTGCCGACCTCTTGCGGAAGTTGTCGTACTCGGCAGCCAGACGAAGGTACTTGTCGCGCTCGGCAACCAGCTCCGGGTCAGGCTGGGTCGCCTCAGCTGTAGCCGCGGCGGGTGCCGGCGACTCTTCCATTGGCGGCTCCTCGCCGCTGCCGCCGGGAGCGAAGTCGTCCTCGGAGACGACCACATCCTGGTGCGGGTGGGCGTGCTCCATCTTCTTTCTCGGATTCTTCATGGCCCCAAAGTTAACCGGTTTGCAGAGCGCGCCGCACCATCTCGAGCGCCGCCTGCGCGGCGCGCTGTCTTATTTCGTCGCGATCTCCACCTACATGGAAGCCCCGTGCCTGCGCGCTGGTAGCGTCCACCGCAACCCAGATGAGTCCCACCGGCTTCTCCACCGAGCCACCGCCTGGTCCGGCGATTCCGGTGATCGATACTCCGACGTCGGCTCCCATCCGCTGCCGGACCGCTGAGGCCATCTGCAGCGCAACCTGCTCGCTCACAGCGCCAAATCGCTCCAGGTCGTGCTGCCGGACACCCAGAACTTCCCGCTTGATGTCGTTGTGATAAGCGATGACCCCGCCGAGAAAGACATCGCTCGAGCCGGGTATACTGGTCAGCCTTGCGCCCAACATTCCCCCCGTGCAGCTCTCGGCCACCGCGAGCCCGAGCCTGAGTACGCGGCATCTCTCCAGCACGACTTCGGCGAGATCGGTCTCGCCTTCTCCGTATGCATACGCGCCGACGACGGCGCGCAGTTTCACCATTGCCTCCTCCACGAGCGCCTTTGCGCGTTCCCGCGGCAATCCTCTCGCCGTGACGCGAAGGTCTACTCCCGCGACACCAGGGAGATAAGCGAGTGGAAGAGACCCCAGCTCGTTGCCCGGGTCGCCAAGAAAGTCGGGGCCGAGCAGATCCGCGATGGCCGACTCAGCGATTCCGGTGGTTCGGAGCGTGCCCGAAAGCACGAGGCACTCTTCTCCGCCGCGCATGCGTGACTGGATGGCAGGCACCAGCTCTTCTGCCAACATCCCCCGCATCTCGCGCGGGACCCCGGGCATCATCGCTACCCAGCGTCCCTTCTCATCCTCGAGCCAGATGCCGGGTGCAGTCCCGTGACGGTTGGTGAGTATGCGTGCCCCTTCCGGGATCTCGGCCTGGCTGCGATTACTCGGCGGAAAAACGCTGCCGGGAAACCTGGCACGCCAACGCTGCTCGAGGTAATCGGCGATCGACTGGTCGAACATCATCTCGCGACCGAAGATGCGAGCGATCGCTGGCTTGGTGAGATCATCGCTCGTGGGGCCGAGTCCACCGGTGGTGATGACGGCGCCGGTGCGATCGAGTGCTTCGCTGACGGCTCCGGCGATCTTGTCGGCGTCATCACCTACCGTCGTTCGGCGTACAATCTCCACGCCGCACGCCGCAAGCGTGCGTGAGATGTGAGCCGAGTTCGTATCGATGGTAAAGCCGAGGAGAAGCTCGTCACCGATGGTAACGAGTTCTACGTGAGTGCCGCTCAAATGGCGAACACTCCGGCGTAGCGCCGGATGTAGAGACCGAGGGAATAGATGGCGAGGAATACTGCCGCAATCATGGTAATGGTTCCGACAACGCCGTTGAAGTACGCGAAGGCGTGCCAGGCGGCGTTCGTCCAGTTCTGGTCAGCGGCTGCGGTTGCCGCGAAAAACCAGAAGTAAGCGGAGCCCACCCAGGTGGATTGAAATCCGGTCTTCCATTTGGCGGGGCCGATTGCCGCTATCACGACGCCGCGCCGTGCGGCGGCCTGGCGAAACATGGTCATAAAGATCTCTCGACCGATGACGATTGCCACGATCCACCATGGCAGCCCGACGGGTCCGAAGGGGGTCTCGAATGGCATGGTTGCGGCGCCGATACTCTCCGCGCGCATCGCAGCGAACGGATCATTGGCCGGCGCCATCAACACGAACATTGGAATGAGGGTCGCGAAGAGCAGCAGCTTGTCGGCCACCGGATCCAGCAACCGGCCGAGATCCGTGATGAGATTCCGCGTCCGCGCGAGCTTGCCGTCGTAGTAGTCGGTGACGGCGGCTACGATGTACAGAACGAACGCGATGAGCCTGGCTTCTGGGGAGGCGATGAATGGCAGCGCGGCGATGAACGGCGCGGCCAGTATACGTCCGACTGTAATCGTGTTCGGGAGATTCACCCGCTGCCTTCCTAGGCGAGCGCCTTCAACACCAGCTTGCTCACAGCCTTTAGCGTGTCGAAGACGCCGTCGCCCGCTATCGCGATGGCCTCGAAGTACGGCGCTCTCTCCACCCATTCCCCGCTCGGCAGCTGATCGATCAGGTTCTCACCCGCGTGATAAGGGTCGGGCGCGACACGAAAGTTCGTAGCATCCTCGACTTCCCAACCCGGGTTGAGAGCCGCCTGCAGCTCTTCGATCGGCGCCGCGTTGGGCAGGTCGCGCTTGTTGTATTGCACCACGAACGGCATGTGGGTGAGGTCGTAACCGTACTCCGCCATGTTGTCGTAGAGATTCTGCATCGACTCGAGATTTGCTTCCATGCGCTCGGCCTGCGAGTCCCCGACGAAGACGATCCCATCCACGTTCTTGAGAATGAGCTTGCGGCTGGCGTTGTAGTAGACCTGGCCGGGCACTGTGTAGAGATGGAAGCGGGTCTTGAAACCGCGAATCGTGCCCAGGTCTACGGGCAGGAAATCGAAGAAGAGGGTGCGCTCGGTCTCGGTGGCCAGAGATATGAGCTTTCCCCTCGTCTCCGGCTTCACCTTGCCGTAGATGTGCTCCAGATTCGTCGTTTTTCCGCCTAGTCCGGGACCATAGTAAACGATCTTACAATTGATCTCGCGCGAGGCGTAGTTGATCATCGACACGTCTAGCGCTTCCTCACCAGTTGAAGAGTTTGTCGATTTCGTCGTCCGCGCCTTCGAGCAGATGCTGCCCTGGCGTGGCGCCGTTGCGGCCGCGTGAAAAGACGCGGTCGACCAGCTGCGTCAGCTCGCCGATCTCGTCCTTCATTCTCAGCCGGACGAGTCCGACGGTGGTACGTGAATCAAAGACAATTACCAGTAGCAGCCGGCGCGCGACGTCCGCGACGTAGATCGATTCCTTTTCGCCCTGATGAAAAAGGCTCGAGAAGTCACTCTCGCCAACCAGCCTTGCGAGCTGATCATTGGCGCTGTAGTCGGCCGCTGTAAGCGTCGCAAAAGTCGTTGTGTCCAGACCCGATGCCTCGCCAACCGTCGTCACCAGCTGACCCGAGCGATCGACGAGAAGCGCGCAGAGCGAATTGGTCTCGCCGAGAAAGCGCTGCAGCGACTCGGTAATCGCGGCGAAATCGTCCTCGGTGAACGACCAGTTTGCCGTGCCGGCGATCATCTGCCTCCGATCACAACGTCGCCACGAGGTGCTTCAGCATTTTCGCCCCTCGCTGCCGGAGTATAGGACGCTGCTCCCACGCGATGTACTCGCGAAGAAGTTGCGCCGTTCCGACAGTTGGCCGCGCCCGCAGATAGCCGAGCGCTGCGACTCGACGGAATAGAGAGGAGCTGAACAGGTCCCGGCGGCATTGGTGCTGGAGGTGGCTCCAGACAAGGGTCCCAGCGGCCATTCCCCCCACGAAGCCCACCGCAACGAAGCTCGCGCTCTGTCTGCTCATGACATTGCCCTGCGGGCAGTTAACGCTTGAGCGATGGTGACCCCGTCGGCGTACTCGAGATCGCCGCCCACCGGCAGCCCGCGCGCGATCCGGGAGATCGTGAGCTGATACCGGGACAGCTTGCGCTGAACGTACAACGCAGTCGTCTCTCCCTCAATACTTGGATTGGTGGCAATTATCACTTCGCGGATCGTTCCATCGGATACTCGGGTCTCGAGCTGTGGAATCGTGAGATCTTCAGGTCCGATGCCGTCCAGCGGAGACAGGCGACCGCCCAGGACGTGATACAGCCCCCGGAACTCGCCAGACCGCTCGATAGCACCGATATCGGAAGACTCCTCTACTGCGCAGATGACTCCCGTATCCCTGCGCGCGTCACGGCAAATGGAGCACAGCTCGTCCTCGGTGAGGTTGAAGCATCTCGGGCATGGCCTGACCTTGTCGGCCAGTGTGCTCAGCGCGGTCGCGAGCCGCTTGCTCTGCTCGGGCGACTGCTTGAGCAAATGGTAGGTGAGGCGCAGCGCCGTTTTCCTGCCGATACCCGGCAGCTTGGAAAGCTCGGAAGCCAAATCGTCGATCGCTCCCACGTTAGAACGGGAGCTTGAATGGGAGATTCAAGCCCCCAGTCAGGCGGCTCATTTCATTTTTGGCGAGGTCGCCAGCTTTCTTCTGCGCTTCGTTGACGGCGACGAGAATCAGGTCTTCAAGCATCTCGACATCCTTTGCATCGACGACGCTGGGGTCGATCTTCACTCGCGTGACGGTTCCCTTCCCATCGGCTTCGACGGTAACCATCCCTCCGCCGGCGGCCGCTGAAACCGTCTGTTTTTCGAGCTCGGACTGCATCTGCTGCATTCGCGTCTGCATCTGTTGCGCCTGCTCGAGAATCTTTGAGAAATCAGCCATTGATATGAGACGTGGATTGAGGTGCCAACCGCATCAGTCGAGGAGCTCGAGATCGAGCTCGTCGATGGCCGCGCCGAGCGCGGGATCTTTTTTCCTAAGCATGCCTAGCCGCTCCTCTTTGAGCGCTTCGGGCGTCATGCGGCTCCGGTTTGTGTCCTGTGCTGTGGCTTCCATGGCGCGCTTCATCTCCTGAAGTTGACTCTCGTTCGATGGGACCCCCAGGGTGGCGCTACTTGGCAAGGACTGCACCGGCCCCACGCCCCGCCGCGGCGAGTCCGTCGGCCGCTGCGCTGTCCGCGCCACCGGAGCGGTAGCTTGAGACCGCACCACGCCACTCGGAGCATCCGTCCTGGTGCCACCTGAAGCTGGTTCGCCGCCGAGACCCTTGAGGAGATCTTCCAGCGCGACGGTGCGATCGAGGAGCGCCATCCGCACGAGCAGCATCTCGATCAGGAGCTGTTGCTGTCCGCTCTTTCGGAAGGTCGGCTCCAGCGCGTTGACGGCGCTGATCATTCGCAGAAGGTCACCGGCAGCGAAGAGATCCTTTCTCTCCCCGAGCGCGGCGGCCGCGCTGGCCGAGACTCCATCGGCCTTGCCGTTGAGAACTACGGTCAGCTGCGCGCGAAGGATGTCGGCGAATCCGGAGAGAAACACTCCGAAGTCCACGCCCGCGTCGGCGAGCTTGCTCACTGCGCCGAAGACTTCGCCCGGGCGGTGGCCAGCGATGATGTCGAGAATCGCGAGAAACTCGTCTTCGGGGACGAGCCCGAGCGACTCACGCGCCCGCTCTACGGTCAAGGCCCCCTCGCCGATCGAGATCACCTGGTCGGTGAGACTGAGTGCGTCACGCATGGAGCCGTCCGCAGCGCGCGCGATCATCGCCAGCGCTTCGTCCGAAGCTTCCACGCCCTCCTGCGCGAGCACCGAAGAAAGGCGGCGCGCGATGTCACCAAGCCCGATCCGCTTCAGATCGAATCTCTGCAGCCTGCTGAGCACCGGTGCGGCGGCCAGTGCGATCTTCTGCGGCTCGGTAGTGGCGAACACGAACACGACCCGCGGCGGGGGCTCCTCGAGAATCTTCAGGAGTGCGTTCCACGCTTCTCGCGTGAGCATGTGCGCCTCATCGACGATGTACACCTTGTAACGATCGTCCCCTGAAGGCGCGTACATCGCTCTCTCCCGGAGATCGCGCGCGTCATCGACTCCGCGGTTCGACGCGGCATCGATCTCCACGACATCGAGACTGGACGATCCGCTCCAGATGCGCTGGCACGACGTGCATTTGCCGCAGGGCTCCCCATCATCGCCCTTGTTATCGCAGTTCAGCGCCATCGCCAGGACACGTGCGAGCGTCGTCTTGCCGACACCGCGCGGCCCGCAAAGCAGGTACCCGTGCGCTACCCGACCTCTCGCTATCGCGCCGCGCAGCGTGTTGGATACATGCGACTGGACGGCGATGTCAGCGAAGGTCCTGGGGCGGTATTTGCGGGCGAGTGCGAGAGACATTGCGAGGCGGGAGTAGCCCAGAGTACCCCAGGCCTGACGGAGCAACGCTTGCACCGCATGCCGCTGCTACCTTCGGGGTCCTGACGGAGTTAGCGGGCTTACGCCCTCCGGGACCTGGGGCACCTGAAATATAGCAACGCACATCGAGCCGAGCGAGGTGCGGAAAAGCAAAACCCCGCCATGAAGATGGCGGGGCCTGCTACAATCGAATCTACAGCTACTTCTTGATCGTGACCTTTGGGGTCTTGATCTTGGCGGAATCCGTCACAATCTTGGGCACAGCGACCGTCGTGGTGTTCGTACCCACATCAATCGTCGGCGTGTGAATGGTATCCGTCTGGGTTCCGATGACCGGTTTTTCAACCTGATACTCTCCCTCGCCGGTTTTCTTGCAAGCGGAGATCGAGACAATGGCCATTGCGGCCGCTACTACTGCTAACTTGCGCACGAGACGCCCTCCAAAAAGTGTGTTTGCCGGAGGTGCCGGCAACATCGCCAAGAAAATACTCAATCCTCGAACGCCTCGCGCTGAAGTTTCCGCACGCGTCGGAGCTCGTACACCTGGGCAACCTCGCCACCGAGAATAAAGATTAAGGCGGCGTAGTAAACCCAGATTACCACCAAAACCAATGCAGCGACCGTGCCGGTGTAGAAAGAACCGGGGTTAAAAGAGTGAACGTAGGCCGAAAACATCCGTTTTGCGACCTCCAGGAGCACGCTCGTAAAGAGCGAGGCGATGAGCGCGGTCCTCCACCGGATCCTCCGGTGGGGCAGAAACTTGTAAAGGCAGAAAAACATCGTCGCGATGAAGGAGAAAGCGAGCACCTGACCGAGGTTGTACTCGAGCTGGCCCATCAGATCCTTCCGCAGTCCCAGGTCCGCCAGCACGAGAACACCACGCGTCGTGGCGATCGCCAGATACGCGCTGAGTGAGGTGTACGCGACGAGCAAGAGGCTCGATACGAGCGTGATCTCGATGTCGAAGATCTTGCCCGCGATTATCCCGCGATCGGAATCGATGTCGAAGATCTGAGCCAGCACGGTGCGCAGCGATCCGAACAGCCGCGTCGAAAACCAGATGAAGCCGACCGCGCTATAGAGCCCCAGGGCTCCGGTGCGCTTGATGAGTTCTTTCAGGATGCTCCCCGCCGGCGACGAATCACCGAGTGGATGCGGCGGGAGAAACTTGTCGAAAATGGTGAGCACTTCGGCCGACGTCGTGTCGGGGGACTGGTTGAGAAGAAAGACGAGGCCGGTAGCGAGCAGCAGGAAGAACGGAACAGCGGCGAGAAGGAGATTGAACGCAATCCCGCCCGCCAGAAAAAAAATGTTGTCCTCGCCGCTGTTGTCCCAGATTCGCTTCGCGTAGTCGCGAAGCAGCCAGCCGAGCCGGGCTGGGAGCCGGCGCTTTGCCACTATCTGTCTTTGTACGCCGCTTTGCTCTCGGCGATGCGGTCCTCGAGCTCGCCGCGCGCCTGGCGTGCTGCCGCGCGCCCCGCGTCGAAAGCGTTCGTCACCTTACGCTTCTTGACATCCACCGCTTCAAATGTCGCTTCGATGCGATCTTCGACGGTCGCGCGAACCTCGTTGAACTTGTCGGCGACGGTCCCGCTCACATCCTCGACCATCTCCTGCGCGGCTTCCCGCGCGCGCCGCGCACGGCGCGCGATACTGCGCCGGGTGTCTTCACCGCTCTGCGGTGCCAGCAAAAGCGCCACCCCGGCGCCAAGGGCGAGTCCGACAATGAAGGGCCCGACTCCAGCCTCATGACGCTCGACGACGACGTAAGGCTCGTCGTCATACCATTCGTAATCGTCCATTTACTTCCTCCGCTAAGTTAGCGTTTCTTGGCCTTGGGCTTTGGCTGAGCGGACGAAGACCCCCGACTCGGAGCCTTTGCCGCTTTCGCCCGGGATGGCGCAGCTTCAGGAGCGCGCGGGGCCGTCTGCGCGGTGCTGGCTGCGCGCCCGGCCTCGCGTCCGTTCCCATTGAGCAGCGACCCGATCTCAGCGCGTACGTCTTCCGGAGACATTCCCACTATCGTCGCGGTGCGCGTGTAGTCGCCATTCGTCTGCGCGAAGGCGCGCAACACAAGCTGACGGCGCGTTTCCGCGAGCGTAGCGCTGGGCGGCAGCGTGATGGGAGTCGACGTTTCCGTACCACGCCGCAGATGACGCGGCATGATGTCGGCAGCGCTGATCCTGTCACAGTGACACATGATCACCGCTCTCTCCACTGCGTTCTTGAGCTCGCGAACGTTGCCGGGCCACGGAAAGGAGAGAATCCATTCCCACGCGTCATCCTCGAAGCCCGTCATCGGCTTTCCGTTCTGCTCAGCGAAGCGCGCGAGAAATTCGTTGGCCAGTAGCTTGATGTCGCCTATGCGCTCGCGGAGCGGCGGGAGAAAGAGCTCGACGACCGCGAGGCGGTAGTAGAGATCCTCTCGCAGCTCGTTCTCCGCCAGCGCTTTCTGCAGATCGCGATTGGTCGCCGCCAGAATGCGGATGTCGACCGTTATCTCCTTCTTTCCACCGAGCCTGCGGAAGCTTTTCGTCTCGATCGCGCGCAGGAGCTTGACCTGGATGTCGGGTGGCATCTCCGCGACTTCGTCGAGGAAGATCGTTCCGCCATCCGCCATCTCGAATGCCCCGGGCTTTTCATTGGTAGATCCCGTGAACGCTCCCTTCTCGTGGCCGAACAGCTCGTTCTCGAGAATGTCCTTCGGAAGCGCCGCGCAATTCAGGGCGAAGAAGGGACCCTTCGCCCGCTCGCTCTTGGAGTGTACGGCGCGCGCCACGAGCTCCTTGCCGGTACCGGATTCTCCGAAGATCAGCACGCTCGCCGAGGAGGGAGCAACCGCTTCGATGATCTGATACACGGAGCGCATCGCTTCCGACTGGCCGGTGAGCTCGCCGAAGTGCGTGAGACCTTCGAGCTTCGAGGAAAGCTCGCGGTTTTTCTGCTGCACGTTGAACTTTTCGAGCGCCTTGGGGATGAGCGCCTTGAGGCGGTTCAGCTTGTCGGCGGTGAGCGGCTTCTCGACGTAGTCGTACGCGCCTTCGCGCATCGCCTGCACCGCGGAACTGACGGTAGCCTGACCGGTGACGATGATGCATTCGGTTGGAATCGCCCTAGTCTGCAGTTCCTTGAGCAGGGCGAGGCCATCGACTTTCGGCATCTTGAGATCGGCGAGCACCACCCCATAGCTGCCCGCGCCGAGCTGATCGAGCGCCTTTTGGCCATCGATCGCGATGGCTACTTCATAGCCTTCATCGCGCAGAATCGCGCTCAACCCTTCAGTGATTGAACGGTCGTCGTCCGCTATCAGAATCTTGGCTTGCTTCATTTCAGTCTTTGGAATGGCTCGTGCCTTCAGGCGGGACACTTAATATAACCGTCTTACGGCTGCGCTCGACCCTCACGCCGATGCGCTCCGTCAACGGTGTAATCTCCGACACCAGGGCCAGGGCCCGATCCCCGGAGACCGTCAATTTGAGCGCGGGAATACCACCGGCGGTGGTCGCCGTCAGTGTACCCGCTTCGAGGGCGCCAAGTATTGCGCCGATCAGCGACAGAGTCCCAGAGGTGAGCGCGCTCGCCGCGGCAACCTCGGACGACGCACGCTCGGCGAACGACTCCAGAGCTGTGTCCCGGGGCTCGCGCGAAACGCGGCTCCGGACTACTTCCACGTTCACCGCCACGCCATTGAGGGCGTTTCTGATCTCGTGGCCCGACCGCCTGGTGATCTCCCGCACGATGGCGAGAGCATCAGAGGTCAGCGTCGGGCGCGCATCAGTCACTTAGGTCAGCGTCGGGCGCGCATCAGTCACTTAGGTCCGCGTCGTCGGGCGCTGCTTCCACTCCCGCCAGATCGGGGTGCGGTTTGGGCTTCCGCTCCTGAACGGGCTTCACGAATCTTCCCACCACATCGGCGGTGTTCGCGACCGCAAGCTTGGTGAAGAGGAAGCTGAACTTCTCTTCGTAAGCCCGTGCGAGCGAAGTCTTCACATCGGCCGGGAGCTCCCAGAACCTTTTCTTGAACGGGCCAAGCGCCTTCTTGCGCGTCTTGTAGAAAAACTGCTCGTCCGTGTCAGATGTCTTGCGCTCATCTTTCGCGTTCTGCCGAAGCCACTCGTAAATCTCGTCGCGCAGAGCCGCCGGAATGTTGTCGTACAACATCGTCTGAAAGTTCGTAGCGAGGTGGATCTCCGCCGTCTCGCTGAGTGGGAAGTTGTGGAAGGCGCTGTCGGGGAGCGTGGAAGCGCCATGCTGCACGGCGCCCGCCAGCCCGTATCGCTCCTTCGCGACCTTCGACAATCGCTTCAACGTGTCGAGATCGATCTTCACATCGGCAATGCTTCCGTCGGCGAGGCATACTCCTCCGTGCGTCGTTCCCGACTGCACGCTGATCTTCGACAATCCCTCGGTGCCGGGTGATCTGCGTTCGAGCGTGGCATTGAACCCGTTCATGTAGGTCTCGAGCTCTTCGACCGTGGAGTTCTGCGTTCCGACTTCGCCGATCTCGCCACCGATGGAGATGGTGACACCTTTGGGCGCGAACTCGCGAACCGTGAGCGCGAGCTCAACTGCCTGCTCGTAGTTGGTCCTCTGCTGTTCCTCGAGATTGGGCTTGGAGAGATCGACGAGCGTCGAGGTATCAACGTCGATGTTGTAGAAGCCGGCCGCGATGGCCTCGCGCACGAGCTGCTTCACCCCGTTCACCTCGGTAACCGGATCGACCGCAAACTTCTTCGCGCTCACCTGAAAGTGATCGCCCTGAATGAACACCGGCCCGCGAAATCCCTCGCGCAGCGCCGCCGCCAGCATTACCGCGACGTACTCCGCGGGTCGCTGGTGCGTGTACGCTATCTCAGAGCGCGCGATCTCCAGTATGAACGCGCCCACCTTGAGCTTGATCGCCGATCGAAAGAGAGCGCGCGCGGTGTCGTACGCCATACCGCGAATGTTCATCGCCGGAACGGTAAAGCCGCCCGTCTTTCCGCGGCCGCGCGCGAGATAGAGATCGTGAATGGAAGACGGCTGCACACCAACCGACTGGCCGATCTCCCAGATCAGCCAGCGCGCATCGTCGCGCGCGTCGTCGTCGCCGAAGACCGCGGTGTAGACGAGCTTGTCCATCGCCGGCGATGCGATCGCGGACTCGTCCCTGACTTCTACCCGACCGTCAGTGACGGTCACCGATTTACCGAATGGATGTTCAATCATTGCAATCTCAAAGTTGTTATGGCACCCGCAGGTCGCAAGGTGCTAGACCGTCCAGCGCGGGTCACTTCTGGGGAGAGAATCCCACTGTTTTCTGGCCGCCTCTGCTCCGGGCCGCCCGAGCATGGCGTAAGCGAACTGCTTTCCCAGCTCCACTCCGGGCTGGTTGAACGCGTCGATCCCATAGAGCTGCCCGGCATATCCGGTCGCAATTTCGAGCAGCATTATGAGCTGCCCGACGTGCAAGGCATCCACTCGATCGATGTGTATCGTCAAGTTGGGCCTTCCCCTCCGCGCCAGGGCACCCGCGGTTGCGCGTTGCTCGATGTCGATCAGCTCTCCGAGCGAATGTCCCGAAAGATATCCAAGCTCCTTCACATCGCTGAACCCAGGCGGGATCTCTAC
>CABEAH010000177.1_pt1 | contig 32684 bp, 23 predicted proteins | sample 3132331 | NCBI WGS metagenome assembly CABEAH01 (sample SAMEA5534343, study PRJEB31848) | metagenome | biome: tundra; feature: field; material: soil | place: USA | collected 2013-05 | depth 0.45 m | reverse complement strand
AAATTGATACTAATCTTTGTCCGAGTATGTCTTCTTCCGCGAGGGTGAGTCAATGGGGAGTGACGCTGGCGCAGTCAGAGACGTAGACCCCTCGCCCGCGAAGGCGGGATTGTGGGAAGACTTCGTCGACATCTTCTACACTCCATCGACCGTATTCGCGCGGAGGAGCGATGGGAAGTTCGGGCCGGCGCTGCTGTTCCTCGTCATCGCTGGAGTCATCCTGTTCTTCCTGACGAAGAACGCGATGGCGCCGATCATGGATGCGGAATTCGCGAGACGGAGCGCCGACATGATGCGGCAGAACCCGAATCTCACCGCCGAGCAGCTTTCGAAGGGCCGCGGCTTCTTCGAGACATTCGCGCCTCTCATCTTCGCGGTGACCTTTCCACTCACGATTATTCTCACGGGAGTCGTGCTGTGGGCCATCGGCAAGCTCTTCGACGCAAAAGAGTCGATGGCCGTGGCGATCATGGTAGCGACGTACTCGCAGGTGCCGCGGCTCGTTCAGTTTCTGACGAATGCGGCGCAGGGTCTGTTGATGGACCCCGACAGGATGACCTCCGTCAACAGCGTGAGCTTCAGCATCGCCCGGTTCATGAACCCCGATACCGCGCAGCCGGTGCTGCTCGCTCTGGCCGGCCGCGTGGAGCTATTCACCATCTGGGCGACGGTGTTATTGGCCATCGGACTTCACGTCGTCGGCAGGATTCCGAAGCAATCCGCGAGAATCACGGCGGCCCTCACGTGGCTGGTGGGCGCGCTGCCCACGGTCCTCGGCGCGTTGCGCCAGGGTTAGCGGAGATTCAGCTGCCGGACGCGATATGGTCGCGGCCCGCAGTCAGTGTGACGCGACCGGTACCGCTGCCTTCCTGCCGTCATCGACTCCGAGTCCGATGGCGATCGTCCCGGCGACAAGCGCCGCGCATGTAAGGAATGGAATCGGTATTCCGAAGTGGTCGTAGGAGAATCCCGCCCAGAGCGGAATGATCACCCGCGACAAACCGCCGAATGTCTGCTGCACGCCCATGTAGAGTCCGCGCTCGCGGCTTGGAATCACGCGCGACAACATCGATGTGACGCATGGGAATGTGAACGCCGTGCCGATCGGGATCAGCGCCACGGTGAGCGCGAGCGAGATATAACCGCGAGAGAAGGGAAGCGTCGCCAGACCCATCGCCAGCAGAATCAACCCTATTCGCGAGAGCCGCGCTTCGCCGTAACGATCGACGGCGTACCCGAGAATGCCCGCCCGCGTGACGACCGAGATCACGCCCACATACGTGAAGAAGATCCAGATCCTGTCCTTGCCCACGCCGTACCTGTCGGCGAGGAAGAGCGCGAGGATCGCCATCAGTCCCGAAAACGCTCCCATTGCAACCGCGTAGATCCAGATCAGTCGCGGCGCGGGCTCGCCAGCGTGAGTTATGACATGCGCGATCACTGTACGTGATGCGCCGGGCTTCTTCTCATACGCCTCGGTCATGTCGCGCGATTCGCGCAGAAAACGCCAGGCGAAAAAGATGTTGATCACGCAGAGCGTGGCAGCAGCGAGACCGGGGCCCGACTTCCCCATGATCAGTGCCGCGGAACCGAGTACGGGCCCGATCGCAACGCCGACATTGGTAGCCGCCGAGAGCCAGCCGAGCGCCTTGGCCCGGTTGTCCGGCTCGACGGAATCCGCGACGTAAGCTTGAATTACACCGACCGTTCCCCCGCCAGCCCCCTGCACGACGCGCGAGAGCAGTAGAAGCCAGATGGAAGTGGCGTAAGCGAAGACGACATACGCGATTGCCGCGGCAGAGAGACCGACGAGGAGAGCTGGACGCCTTCCATACCGGTCCGAGAATCTTCCCCACAAGGGGGCGCTGAGGAGCTGCGCCGCCGTAAACGAGGAGATGAGCACCGCCACCATCAGGCTGCCGCCGCCGAGATCCCGCGCGTAAAACGGAAGCAGCGGGACGACCATCAGCAGTCCCACCATGTCCACGAAATTCGTGATGATGAGAACGAACAGTTTCCCCTTCGCTACCCTGGAGACCTTCCCGCGCATTGCGGATGGCACTCAGTCTTCCACTCTTCCCAGGGCTGCCGGCGGCACCGCTCTTCCCACCACTCCCGCGAGAGCGATGATGGTGAGAGCGTAGGGGATCATCTCGATGAACTGCGACGCGATCGCGTGCTGGCCCTGAAGCTGTATCTGAAGTGTTTCGGCAGCCGCGAAAAGAAGACACGCGAGCGCGGCACGAACCGGATCCCATCTCCCGAAGATCACTGCCGAGATGGCGATGAATCCGCGGCCGGCGGTCATCTGATCGGTGAACTGATGCTGATCGAGCGCCAGATAGACACCACCGAGTCCCGCCAGTATTCCCGAGATGGCGACCGCCATGTAGCGGACGCGTACGACGCTCACACCGACACTCAGTGCGGCCTCCGGGTGCTCACCCGACGCCCGGACACGAAGACCAAAAGCGGTGCGATAAATGAGGAACGCAACGACCGGCGCCATGAGAAGGCCGAGCCAGAGCAGCGGATTGTCGAACCCGGCCGCTTTGATATTGCCGCCGAAGCCGACGACTCTCGGTGAGTTGGACGAGCTCGCAAATGCGAGCTTCAGGAAAAAGCGCGTGACACCAATCGCCAACAGGTTGATTGCGACCCCGACGACGACCTGATCCGCACGATAGCGAATGGTGGCGACCGCATGAATCAGCGAAAAGATGAGCCCGCCCATGATTCCGGTGAGCACGCCAACCCAGGGGCTTCCCGAGTAATGCGTTCCGAGCACCGCGCCAAAGGCGCCGCTCAGCATGAAACCTTCCAGACCGAGGCTGATGATTCCCGCACGCTCGGCTACCACACCGCCACTCGCCGCGAACAGATACGGGATCGCGATGCGGATCATCTGGGTGAGAAACGCGACGACAGTCAAGCGTCGCTCCGCTTGCGCGCGGTGCGCAGAACGTGCCGGACTTCGGGAACGGACATCGCGACGGCGAGAATCACAACTCCCTGGAGCACATCCATCATCTGTTTCGGAACGAACGCGTGGATCGCCAGGCCGCCCTGCGAGAGCGTTGCGAAGAAAATCGCGGCGAGGACGACACCGAACGGGTGGTTTCGTCCCACGAGCGCGACAGCGATTCCGAGAAAGCCCGCGCCGCTGGCGAAGCCGTCTTCATAGTAGTGCTTGTAGCCGAGGACATAGTTGATGCCGCCCATCCCGGCGATCACACCCGATACTGTAAGCGCGCGCATCCAGACCCGGCCGACATTTATCCCTCCGTATTCGGCTGCTTCCGGCTGTAGCCCCACCGCGCGCAGATCGTATCCGCCGCGCGTGCGGAAGAGATAGAACCACACCGCCGCCGCGACGAGCAGCGCTACGACCAGAGAGAGGTTCGCGGCGGACCCGTGAAATCTGGAAGAGATGTCCGATAGCCTCGGCAGCACGCCCGCGTGGATTTCGGCGGTGTGCAGAGTCTCCGGGATGTGCAGGTGCCCGGCGATGATCCAGTTGAGAAATGCGAGCACGATGAAGTTGAGCATGATCGTCACGATCACTTCGTGCGCGCCAAATCTGGTTTTCAGATACGCCGGCACGGCACCCACCACTCCGCCCGCCGCTCCGGCGGCCACCATACAGAGGAGCAGCGCAACGATGAGAGGTGTTGAGGTGGGCAGCACGAGACCAGTGAGTGCGGCGGCGAACCCACCCGCGGCGAGCTGACTTTCTCCGCCGATGTTGAACAAGCCGGCGCGAAGACCGAAGGAGACGGCGAGTCCGGTGAATGCGAGGGTAGTCGCCTTGTATAAGACCTGCCCGAATCCGTAGGCGTTGCCCCACGTCCCTTCGAGGAGCAGGCGATAGACCGCCGCGGGTGACTGGCCGTAGCTGAGGATCAGCAGATCACCACAGATGAGTGCCACCAGCAGCGCGACCAGCGGTGGGATCAACGCTTCCTCGATGTGCTCGCGCCACTGAGTCGCGACGAACCCGCCTTTGGGCGGCTCCTCCTCGACGATGGCTGGCGCGGTCACGCTGCGCTGCTCTTTTTGGCGCCGATCATGTACTCACCGAGCACGTCTTCGCTTGCCTCTGATGCCGGCATTACCACCGCAAACTTTCCGCGATACATTACCGCGATCCGGTCCGACAGAGCGAGTACCTCGTTCAGCTCGGCAGAAACCAGCAGGATTGCCTTCTCGGCCTCGCGCGCCGCGAGCAGCTGCTGGTGAATGAATTCGATCGCGCCGACATCCACGCCACGCGTCGGCTGCGACGCGAGCAGTACGGAGAAGCCCCGGCTCATCTCCCGCGCGATGATCACCTTCTGCTGATTGCCGCCTGAAAGCGTCCGTGCCGCCAGCGCCGGATTTCCCGGCCTGATGTCGAACGAGGAGATCTGTCGGAGCGCGTTCTCCATGACGAGATCGCCATCCATTACGCCGTTTTTCGTGAACCGGTCCTGAAGTCCGAGAACGAGGTTGTCGGCAACCGTGTATTCGAGCACGAGCCCTCTGCGCTGCCGGTCCTCGGGAATGTGCGAGAGTCCCGCATCGTGTCTGGCGGCAACCGGCTTGCGAGTGACGTCGATGCCATCGATGAGGATCTCGCCGCTCGAAACGATTCTGAGGCCGGCGAGACACTCGATAAGCTCCGTCTGACCGTTGCCGTCGACGCCCGCGATGCCGAGGATCTCGCCGGGTTTGATGCTGAAGCTCACACCGTCTACCACCCGAACGCCGCGCGAGCCATTGATGCAGAGACTCCGGACCTCGAGACCCTCGTTAAGTCGCGGCTCACTCACGTCGGCGCGGGGCGCCACCCGCTTTCCGGCGCTAAGGGAGACTTCGCGACCCACCATCGATCGGGCGATCTCGGAGGGGTTGGTATCGATCGTTCTGATGCGCTCGACCGTCCGACCCGCGCGCATCACCGTGATCGTGTCCGAGAGATCCACTACCTCGTCGAGTCGATGTGTGATCAGGACGATCGTGCCGCCGCTGTCGCGGAGCCGTCGCAAGACCGTCCACAGCTCGCGAACTTCAGGTGGCGAGAGAACCGCCGTCGGCTCATCCAGAACAAGGATCTTCGCACCGCGAAAGAGTGCCTTGAGTATCTCGACTCTCTGAGCCTCACCCACCGACAGATCCGAGACCTTTCTGTCGCCCGCGACGACGAGTCCCGTCTCGTTGGTGAGTTTGCGCACGTCCTCAGCCGCGCGAGAGTAGTCCAGGATGCCCCTTCGCTTCGGCTCGCAGCCAAGCACGAGATTCTCCGCCACCGTGAGCGTGGGCACGAGCATGAAGTGCTGATGGACGATGCCGATTCCGGCTGCGATCGCTTCGTTGGTTGACCAGCCGGTGACATCGCGGCCGTTGATCTCGATGCGGCCCGCATCCGGTTTCATGAGGCCACCGAGAATGCGCATGAGAGTCGATTTGCCGGCGCCGTTCTCGCCGACGAGGGCGTGAATTTCTCCCGGCATCACCTCGAGCGATGCGCCCCGGTTCGCCCATATCGGTCCGAACGACTTGTCGATCCCTTGCATCCGAATCGCTGGAATGGCGGACGTCTTGCTGGGCGCACTCATCGAGTGCTGGGCACCTTGATGCGTCCGGCGATGATCTGCTGCTTCAGATCTTCCACACGGGCGCGGACGCTGTCCGGAATGAGCGCGCGATTGCGATCGTCGTAAACGTAGCCGACGCCGCCTTCCTTCAGCCCAAATGAGTAGATGCCGCCCTTGAACGTGTGGTTCTGCACGCGTTGGATCACATCGAATGTTGCCGCGGCCACTCCCTTCACCATCGACGTGAGCACGTAGCCCGGGGCTTCATCGTACTGATCGGAATCGACACCGATGGCGAGCTTGTTGGTAGCCCGCGCCGCCTCGAATACTCCCTGGCCGGTAGAGCCGGATGCATGAAAGATCACTTCGACGCCCTGCTGGTACTGGCTGAGCGCGAGCTCCTTTCCCTTGCCGGGATTCTTGAACGCGTCGGGGGTGACACCGGCGTACTGCGCGATCACCTGACAATCGGGACAGACTTTCCTGACTCCAGCGCGGTATCCCGCCTCGAACTTGTGGATGAGCGGGATGTCCATGCCGCCGACGAAGCCCACCTTTTTGGTGTGACTTACGAGCGCCGCGAGCGCGCCGACGAGATATGAGCCTTCCTCCTCGCGAAACTTGAGTGCGGCGACGTTTGGAGGGGGAGGAATGACATTGCCGTTCTTGTCAGTGGCGAGGGCGAAGTCGATTCCGGCGAACGCTGTCTCGGGGTACTCTTTCGCCAGATTGATGAGGTCGTCGGTAAAGATGAATCCCACGCCGATGACGAGATTCATCCCCTCCGCGGCAAGCAGCCGCAAGCCAGCCTCGCGGTCGGCTCCTTCGCCCGGCTCGATGAAGCGAACGTTCGAGCCGAGCAGCCTGGTGGCGCTGTCGGCGCCGGCGTAGGCGCCGTCGTTGAAGGACTTATCCCCTCGCCCGCCCACATCGAGGACGATTCCAATTCTTGTCTGCGAGCTATCGTTACTCTCCGCGCTGACGTTCCGGCGAGTAAAGAGGAGGGCGATGTGTACGGCGAGCAGGAGGGAGGTGACGATGATCAGCTTTCGCACGGGGTGAAGAATCGTACACAACACATCCTCTTGCAAGGCGAATGAGCCCCTTTCAATCGGCCCTCGTGGGACATTGATTTCAAGCATGGCCGAGCGAGTACGGACGCGCTTTCTCATTGTGGGAAGCGGGGTGGCTGGTCTTCATACAGCATGGCGCGCCTCTGCGGACAGCGATGTGATGGTGCTAACCAAGCGGTCGCTTTTCGACAGCGCTACAGCCTATGCGCAGGGAGGTATCGCGGCGGCCCTGGGAGCCGGCGATTCCCCCGAGCTGCACCGACGGGACACTCTTGCCGCCGGTGCGGCGCTCTGCGACGCTAAAGCGGTTAAAGTCCTGGTGGAGGAAGGTCCCGCGCGAGTGCGCGAGCTCGCCACGGCTGGCGCGCACTTCGACCTTGAGCCGGGCGGCGGGTTCAAGCTCGGTCGCGAAGCCGCCCACTCGAGACGGAGAATCGTGCACGCCCATGGCGACCAGACAGGCGCCGAAGTGGCACGTACCCTCATCAAGAGGGTGAAGGAGGCGAAGCGCATTGATGTTCTCGAGAAAGCGCGAGTTCTCGAGCTGATAGTAGCCGACGGTGTCTGCTATGGCGTGCGTGCCGCGATCGCGGGAAAGCCAGTCGAGATCATCGCCGACGCGACGGTGCTCGCGACCGGCGGCTGCGGACAGGTTTACAGGTACACGACCAACCCGCAGGTAGCGACGGGTGACGGTTACGCCATCGCTCATCGCGCTGGTGCCACGCTGGCCGACATGGAGTTCGTGCAGTTCCATCCGACGGCACTCGATACTCCCGAGAATCCGCTGGCGCTCATCTCCGAAGCGGTTCGGGGAGAGGGGGCAGTACTGCTGAACGAGGAACACGAGCGATTCATGACGAGGCGTCATCGCCAGGCCGAGCTTGCTCCGCGCGATATTGTGGCGCGTGAGATCTTTCGCGAGAAGGCGGGTGGCCGGCGGGTGTGGCTCGATGCCCGGAAACTCGGCCGATCGTTCAAGAAGAGCTTTCCCGGCATCTTCGCGCTCTGCCACGCTCGCGGAATCGATCCGTCGAAGGATCTGATCCCGGTGACACCGGCAGCGCATTATATGATGGGGGGCATCGTCACCGACCTGCGCGGCCGGGCGAGTCTGGCCGGGCTCTACGCATGCGGCGAGGTGTCACGGACCGGCGTTCATGGCGCGAACCGGCTCGCTTCGAACTCACTGCTCGAGGGGTTGGTGTTCGCCGAGCGTGTTGCGCGCGACATGCTCGATTCCAGGAAGCTCGGGACTCCGCCACGGAAGCGCAGCTGGAGCGTGCCGGTGCTCCATGATCGCGGAGCGGCACAGGTGGCGGCCGACGACATTCGGCAGCTGATGTGGGACTACTGCGGAATAGATCGCACGGCAAAGGGTCTGAGGCTCGGGCTCGACAGGGTGGAGGAGATCGGCTTCCGTCTGCCCGAGGGTGCGACCGAGGAATCGAACATGGTGCAGACCGCTCTTCTCATCGCTGGCGGCGCGCTGTTGAGAAAGGAGTCACGTGGCGGCCATTATAGAAGCGACTTCCCGCGGGCAAAGAAAAAGTGGAGCGGCAAACACATAGAATGGTAGGGACATGAGCACGACTACCAATCGGTACGCGGCACTCCAGGACGAGATCAAGCATCTTGCGCGGGAGCGCAATGCGGTGATCATCGCGCACAACTATGAGAGAGCGGAGGTTCAGGATGTCGCCGACTTCGTCGGCGACTCACTCGGCCTGAGTCGCGAAGCGGCCAAGACCAAAGCCGATGTGATCGTCTTCTGCGGAGTGCACTTCATGGCGGAAACGGCGGCCGTTCTATCGCCTCAGAAAACCGTGCTGCTGCCGGATCTCGCCGCGGGATGCTCGCTGGCCGCAACCATAGATGCCGACCAGCTGCGCGATTGGAAGGCGGAGCATCCGGGTGCCGTCGTCGTGTCGTACGTGAACACGACAGCAGAGGTGAAGGCGGAGAGCGACTATTGCTGTACTTCCGGGAATGTCGTGGAGATCGTGAATTCAATTCCCGCTGATCGAGAGGTTCTCTTTCTTCCCGACATGTTTCTCGGCGCGCACGTGCGTCGCATCACGGGCCGCAAGAACATGCACGTGTGGATGGGGGAGTGTCACGTGCACGCCGGGATCGATCCAGAGGACATCCGACTCCAGCGGGCGGCGCACCCCGGCGCGGAATTCCTGATCCATCCCGAATGCGGGTGCACCACCAGCGTCGTCGAGGCGGTCTCGGCCGGGGACATCGACCCGGTGGGTGTTCAGATCCTGTCCACCGAGGGAATGATCAGGCGTCCGGCGATCTCCACGAACGACGAATTCATCGTGGCGACCGAGGTGGGGATTCTGCACCGGCTGCGCCGCGAGAATCCGACCAAGACCTTCCATCCGGCGAATCGCGAAGCGGTCTGCGCGTTCATGAAGGTGACGACGCTGCCAAAGGTGCTGAACTCTCTGAAGCGCATGGAGCACCGGATCACGGTGCCCGATGAGATCGCGGCGCGCGCGCGCCTGGCGATTGAGAGGATGGTTTCGATCGGAGGACAGACTCCGCTTTCTCCAGTGCCCGAAGCATCGGAAGATCCCGGCGAATGAGCGTGGCGCACCGAAGCGGTCTTGCCGCTTCCGGCTTCGCACCGGAGAAGGGCCTCCATTTTCCCCTGACCGCCAGAGAGACCTCGGCGATCGTCGCGGCGGCACTCGAGGAAGATGACAGCAAGCACGACATCACCACTGCCGCGACGGTGCTCTCGGATAGAAGGGCACGCTGCAGGATGATCGCGAGACAGGGCGGTGTCATCGCCGGCCTGGCTCTGGCCTGTGAAGCGTTCAGGCAGGTGGACAAAGCGGCGACGATACGCATCAACCGGAAGGATGGTTCCCGCGTCCGCCCGGCGACTTCGGTGATGTTTCTGTCGGGACACGCGCGCGGCTTGCTGTCTGCCGAGCGCGTGGCGCTCAACTTCGTGCAGCGGTTGTCCGGAGTCGCGACGCTTACCGACCGCTACGTGAAAGCGGTTGCGGGCACCGGAGCACTGATACTCGACACGCGAAAGACGACGCCGGGCTGGAGGCGTCTGGAGAAGTACGCGGTGCGCGCCGGCGGCGGGATGAATCACAGGATGGATCTCTCGTCGGCCGTGCTGATCAAGGACAATCACCTTGCTGCGGTCGATGGAGATATCTCGATAGCGGTGAAGCGGGCGCGCGAGGTGGGGCCGGCTGGGATCAAGGTGGAAGTGGAGTGCGACAATCTCGACCAGGTAGCGGCGGCGCTGGGAGCAGGGGCCGATGTGATCATGCTCGACAACATGGGCCTGGCCGATCTTCGTGCGGCGGTGCAGCTCGTCGCCGGACGCGCCGTGACGGAAGCATCGGGCGGCGTAAATCTCGATACTGTGCGCGGAATCGCCGAGACTGGTGTTGACTGGATATCAGTCGGTGCTCTCACGCATTCGGCGCCGGCGCTCGATCTCGCGCTCGACTTCGACTGAGCGCGCGCGGAACCATCCTCGAGAGCTGCGCGGATATGGCGATTGAAGTCGTTGGCATGTAATCCTCCTTTGCAAGGAATGGTCATGGACCGCAGAAAGTTCGTTCGAATCGGCGCTATCGCCGGGAGTGCAGCGCTCGGAGCTAGGCAGTTGGGCGCGGAAGGGGTCATCGGTGCGAATACTGAGCGCGAAGTCCCGGGCACGAAGACGGTACGCTTTCGCGTCGCGCCATTCGACCTGGAAGAGGTAACTGTCGCGGATCTTCAGTCGGCGATGACTTCCGGCCGGTGGACGGCTCGCTCGATCACCGAGCAATACCTCGCACGAATCGAGGAGATCGACCGAAAGGGACCAACGCTGCGGCACGTGATCGAGACGAATCCGGACGCTCTCGCGATCGCCGATTCGCTCGATGCGGAGCGGAGGTCCGGGAAGTTGCGGGGTCCGCTGCATGGAATCCCGATCTTCGTGAAGGACAACATAGGTACCGCCGACCGGATGACGACGACAGCGGGATCGTACGCGCTCGAAGGGTCGATCCCTTTGCGCGATGCTTTCATCGCTCAGAAGCTCCGTGCGGCCGGCGGCATCATACTCGGCAAGACAAATCTCAGCGAGTGGGCGAATTTCAGATCGACGCATGCTTCGAGCGGCTGGAGCGGGCGAGGCGGCCAGGCGCGCAACCCATACGTGCTCGACAGGAATCCTTGTGGCTCGAGCTCGGGCTCGGGAGGAGCGGTGTCGGCTAACCTCTCCACTCTCGCCATCGGGACGGAGACTGACGGCTCGATCGTCTGTCCCTCGTCGGCGAACGGCATCGTGGGCATCAAACCGACGCTCGGTCTCGTGAGCCGCGCGGGAATCATTCCGATCGCGCACAGCCAGGATACCGCTGGCCCGATGGCGCGCACAGTGAGAGATGCGGCGATCCTGCTCAACGCACTGGTGGGAATCGATCCGCGCGATGTCGCGACATCGCTGAGCCGCGGAAAGGGAGAGCCGGACTACACGCGCTTTCTCGATGCCGACGGATTGCGCGGGGCACGGATCGGTGTCGCCCGCGCCAAATTCTTCGGGTACAGCAACGTCACGGACAAGATCGTGAACGACGCGATCGAGGAGATGAAGCGCCGCGGAGCGGTCATCGTCGATCCGGCCGACATTTCGACTGCCGGAAAGTTCGACGATAGCGAGTTCGATGTGTTGCTTTATGAGTTCAAGGCGGATCTGAACGCGTATCTAGCTTCACTCGGTCCGAAGGCCCCGGCGCGAACTCTCAAGGACATCATCGACTACAACGAGCAGCATCGCGATCAGGAGATGGCCTACTTCGGCCAGGAGATCATGCTGATGGCCGAGAAGAAGGGGCCGCTCACGGAAAAGAAATACCGGGATGCGCTGGCGAAGAACCTGAAGATGTCTCGCGCTCAGGGAATTGACGCGGTGATGGACAAGCACAAGCTCGATGCACTCGTCGCGCCGACTGGCAGTCCCGCTTGGCCGACGGATCTGATCAATGGCGACCACTTTACTGGAGCCAGCTCGACGCCCGCGGCGGTGGCCGGATATCCGAACATCAACGTGCCCGCGGGATACTCGCACAATCTTCCGATCGGGATCTCGTTCTTCGGCCGGGCGTACAGCGAGCCCACGTTGATCAGGCTCGCGTACGCCTACGAACAGGCTTCGAAGCACCGTCGGACGCCGCAGTTCATCGCGACGCTGGGCGACTTCGCCTGATCGCTTCGCCGCGTAGAAGCTCTTGTATCCCCTGAGTTTCTCGCCGGTCCGTCGGGGCAGAGATTCTGCTTCGTCGGCTATGCGCTTACACGCTGTGAGCCTCGCCAAACAGCCGGCGAGTCTCTTGCTACGCGCAACGCCTCCTGCGCAGAACCCCTCCCCCGACGTCCCACTAGATTCGAGCGGCAATAGAAGCCCAGTAGGCGAAACGATGTCAGAATTCCTCTAGCGTGCGGTCGCGCTCTAGGGGTGGCCCGAGGTCACGCTGTTGCTGGCGCCGACGTAATCCCCTTCAGCCAGCGCCAGTGGATCGCGAACAGAATGCCCGCCAGGACGATGAAAAGAAGGCCGCTAAAGAGGGAGCGGGTTGCGCGGAACTTCGTATTGCCGATCTGCGCTTCACGTTCGGCGTCGTACATTCGGCGCAGCTCCGCGTCGGATGAGATCGTGTCACCGACACTCTTCCCCGGGACCACCACGCCCAGCGGGACCGGCCTGTTCTGGTCGGGACTGACGTTCTGGCGCCGCGCCTCCATCTTGTACAGCTCGAAACTCGTGAGCGGACGACCCATGCTGCCATATGCTCCCCCATTGGCGCGGATCGGATCACTCATGTCGAACGCCGCATCGATCACTCCCTTGATGGAGACCAGCATCACGATCACGGTGATAAGGCACACGGCGTAACCGTAGACCTGCGCAACGAAGCGATTGAGACGATCCATACGGTGATCTCCTTAGGTTATGGCGACAACTCTCGCCGCATTCTCCAGCTGATCCTTCAGAGCTTCGGCCTCCGTCACCGGTGCATCGCAACTGTAGCCTCGGCAGACGAAGGCGGTCGGCTTCCCATCGAGCAGTGGACGGTCCTCCAGGAGCTTCACGATCGTGCCGGCTCCCACCGATTCGCCCGCCAGAACGAGTGATGGAACGTACTGCTCGGCCACAACCCGCTCCAGTGCCTTGAATGCCGGATCTGATCGTTCTCCGGCCAACGCGATCTCGATTGCGCCACGAAGCTCCATGTCGACACCGCCGAGCAGGTGGCCGAACGCGGTGGGATACTTCGTGAGGGGATCGGCCTGTGATTCGAGCACGAAGGTCGCACGGCGCCTGTACTCCGAATCGTGTTGCAGCTCCGAGAGATGGAGCAGCAACTCCACGGCGAGTGACGTGCCGGACGGCATCGCGTTGTCGGTCACATCACGCGGGCGCGTTATGAGGGGCTCGGCATCCTTTGCCGTGTCGAAGAATGCACCCGTCTCGTCGTCCCAGAACCATTGGATCATGGCATCGGTGATCTCACGTGCGCGCGCGACCCAGGTCTCGTCAAAGGTGAGCTCGTAGACGGAAAGAAATCCCAGCGCGACAGCGGCATGGTCTTCCAGATAACCGTTGATGCGGGTGACGCCAGCCTTGTGCGACCGCATGACGCGGCCATCGCGAACCATCTCGCGCGCGAGGAATTCCGCGTTGCGCAACGCGAGCCCGGCGAACTGCTCGCTGCCGAACGCTCTCGCCGCGGTCGCAATTCCTCGAAGCATCAGTCCGTTCCAGGCCGCGAGTATCTTCTCGTCCCGCGCAGGCCAGACCCTTTTTGCACGCGCGTCGCGGAGTTTCTGTTTGGCTCTCGCGAGAGTCGAGTCGAGCTGCTCAACACTGATGCTCGCGCGCGCGGCGGTCGTGCGGTGATCGGCTCCTACGAAGAGGATGTTCTTTCCTTCGAAGTTTCCGTTCGGGGTCACGCCGTAGTAGGACTTCACCACCGAGGCATCGGCGCCGAGCAGCGAGTCGAGCTCCGCTTCACTCCAGACGTAGAACTTGCCTTCGTGCCCTTCGCTGTCGGCGTCCAGTGAGGAATAGAAGCCGCCCTCGGGCGAAGTCATCTCGCGCTCAATCCATCTCACGGTTTCCTCGGTCACCCGTCGCACCTCGACCTCTTTGGTCGCCTGCCAGAGGTGCGCTCCGAGTCTGACCAGAAGCGCGTTGTCGTATAGCATCTTCTCGAAGTGCGGCACCAGCCATGTGGCATCGACGGCATACCGGGCGAAGCCTCCGCCCACCTGATCGTAAATGCCTCCGCGCGCCATGCGGCGAAAGGAATGCGTGACCATCTCGAGCGCGTAGTCGGTGCCGCTGCGCTTCCAGTAGCGAAGCAGAAAGTCCAGGACCATTGTCGGAGGGAATTTGGGCGCACCCCCGAAGCCCCCGTTCCGAATGTCGTACTTCTGCGCCAACCCGCGGTAGGCCAGCTCCAGCGTCTGCGCGCTGAGGGAGCCGCTCGTGCTCGCTCTGGCGAGATTGTCCTCGTAGATCTGCTTCACCTTCTCGGCGCTCTTTTCGATGCCGTCCCGCTTTGTCGTGTATGCTTCGCTCACCGATTGAAGAATCGTTCGGAAAGACGGCACTCCGTGCCGGTCTTCGGGAGGGAAGTAGGTGCCCCCGTAGAACGGGCTCCCGTCGGGTTTCAGAAATACCGTCATCGGCCAACCGCCGTGCCCGGTCATTGCCTGCACCGCCTGCATGTAGATGCCGTCCAGGTCGGGGCGCTCTTCGCGGTCGACTTTGATGTTCACGAACTTTTCGTTCATGAGTCGCGCGGTTTCTTCATCCTCGAACGATTCGTGCGCCATCACATGGCACCAGTGACACGCGGCGTAGCCGATACTCAATAGAATCGGCTTGTCCTCGCGCTTCGCTCTCGCGAGCGCTTCAGGCCCCCACGGATACCAGTCGACCGGATTTCCGGCGTGCTGGAGGAGGTAGGGGCTGGTTTCGTTGGCGAGGCGGTTGGGCATGCAAAAAATCCTGACGCAACGTATATGGATATCCTGACGCTGCGTCACGCTGAAGGCGGAAGAACCTATCTAGTTACCGTAAAGTATGCGTGATGGCGGTGACTAGTGCGGTAGACGATGCGCCTAGCAGCTACATCACATGCGGCGTCGCTTCCTCAATGGGAGCAGCGCTTGGTGCGGTGTTCCATTGCAAGTTGGCTTAAACCGACGACGAGTGGAATCGCACCGCCGAGCAGAATGGCCAGCGGGACGGCGTCCGGCAGTCTTGCGGCCGCGGGGGTACCCGGCCATCATCCCGTACCGAAAAAAAACGGAGGAGCAATTTCGACGAACCTGTCGGCGCTGCGCGAGGAGCTCGCCGGGCTCGACGAGTCACTTCTTCAGCTCGTCGCCAGGCGTCAGGCCATCGCGACCGAGATCGGCCGCCTCAAGACGGCGATGGGCCGGAACACGCGGGACTACGCGCAGGAGAAGGACGTTGTCGGCCGCGCACGCCTTGCGGCCACCTCACTCGGACTCGATGCCGACCTCGCCGAGCAGCTCGCGCTGCTGCTCATCCGGGCTTCGCTCACGGTGCAGGAAAAGGACAGGGTCCACGCGAGCACGGAGGGCGAAGGGCGCACGGCGCTGCTCATCGGCGGCGCGGGGGGAATGGGCCGTTGGCTGGCGCGATTCCTTTCGTCGCAGGGATTCAGCGTCGAGATCGCCGACCCGGCCGGCCCGATACCCGGCTTCCCGCACGTGAGCGATTGGCGGGCATCGGAACTGGATCACGACCTGATCGCCGTCGCCGCGCCGCTCCGTCCGTCGGGCGAGATTCTCGAAGAGCTTGCCACCCGGGCACCGCGCGGAATCGTATTCGACGTCGGCTCCATCAAGGGGCCGCTTCGAAAGGGGCTGCGCGCACTCCGCGATGCGGGGGTCGCGGTCACCTCCGTCCACCCGATGTTCGGGCCGGATACCGAGCTCCTCTCCGGCCGGCACGTGATCTTCGTGGACCTCGGCGTGCCCGAGGCCACTCAGCGCGTTCGCGATCTCTTCTCGTCCACGATGGCGGTGCAGATCGAGATGGACCTCGAGTCGCACGATCGCCTCGTGTCGTACATCCTGGGGCTATCCCACGCCGTGAACATCGCGTTTCTCGCGGTGCTCGCTGAGAGCGGCGCCGAAGCGGAACAGCTGATGCAGCTTTCGAGCACGACCTTCGACGCGCAGCTCGATGTGGCGCGTCGCGTCGCCGGCGAGAATCCGCATCTCTATTTCGAGATCCAGTCCCTCAACCAGCACGGCAATGCCGTACTGACCAGACTGGCTGCCGCCGTGGAGCGCGTCAGAGCTGCGGTGCGAAACGGCGACGAGGAGGAATTCACCGCCATCATGCGTCGAGGCGAGAGCTACCTGCAGGGCGTGCGGAAGCGATAGCCTCGTTGCTCGCCGCTACAGCGTCTGCGTCGTTCAGCGTTCCGGGTTCCCGTTGAAAACCTTCCACGAGCCGGTGATGTCGGTCGTCCAATCATCTGGGCTTTCCTCGTATCGGTCGCTCTCACTGATGTGAACCCGCATGAGTACCATTTCACCCGCCAGTTCGTGCATATTTATTTTGTACGCTCGATTGGACTGCAATTTGGAGCCATACAGTTCACTAAGGTTATATTCTTCACGCGTGTGATAGTAGGGCCGGATCGGGCAAAAATGGCGGTGAAGGCCGCCTGGATTAGCGATCTCGGCGAACGCCGTTCACTATCCGCTCGAACGTTACTTTGGTACATGATCAACGACAATTCTTCTCTGCGCGCAGCCCATGGCAGGTGATCCTCCCTGCTGGGCGCACCTGTTTGAAGACGAACCCGAAGACACATCCAGGACAATGAGCAAATCACCCTCCCCGGATCTCGACAAATTTCTCGGCGACAACAATCGCCGCATCCACGACGAGCTGTTCGATTTCCTCCGCATTCCGAGCGTCAGCGCGAAATCGGAGCACAACGCCGACACGATACGCGCTGCCGAATGGGTAAAGTCGTCGCTCGACAGGATCGGGGTGCCGGCGAAGATCTATCCCACCGCCGGACATCCGATCGTGGTGGGCGAGTGGAGAAAGGCGCCCGGCGCGCCGACGGTTCTCATCTACGGCCACTACGACGTCCAGCCGGTGGAGCCGCTCGAGCTGTGGACGTCGCCGCCATTCGAGCCGGTGGTGCGCGACGGAAAGATCTTTGCGCGCGGCTCCGTGGATGACAAGGGACAGCTCTTCGTCCACATCAAGGCACTGGAAGCGCACTTGGCGGTGCGAAAGAAGCTGCCCGTTAACGTCGTCATTCTCGCGGAAGGGGAAGAGGAGATCGGGAGCGATAATCTCGCTGCATTCGTGGAACAGCAGAAGGATCTGCTGAAGGCGGATGCGGTTGTGATCTCCGATTCAGCCATGTTCGCGTCGGGTCAGCCATCGATTCTCTCCTCCCTGCGCGGACTCGCCTACTTCCAGATCGATGTGCAGGGCTCGGTGTCGGACCTGCACTCGGGAAGCTACGGCGGAGCGGTCGTCAATCCGGCGATGGCACTCGCGCGCATCCTGGCGACCTTTCATGACGAGAACGGTCACGTTGCGATCAAGGGATTCTACGACGCGGTGCGCGAGTGGGAGCCGAAGGTCCGCGAGCAGATGCGCTCTCTTCCATTCGACGATGCCACGCTCGTTCACGAGACCGGCGTCAGCGCACTCGGCGGCGAGAAGGGATACACGACGCTCGAGCGGCTCTGGACGAGACCTACCTGCGAGGTGAACGGTCTGCTGAGCGGTTACACCGGTGAGGGCGCGAAGACAGTGCTGCCCGCCAGGGCCATGGCAAAGGTGAGCTGCAGACTCGTTCCCGATCAGGAGCCAGCTCAGATCGAAAAGCTGATGGAGTCGCACGTGGCGAAGGTGGCGCCTAAAGGTGTGAAGGTGATGGTGCGGCATCTTCACGGAGGCAGGCCCTGGCGCGCCGATCTCAAGGGACCGCTGTTCGACGCGGCACGGAGGGCGCTCCTGGCTGCGTTTGGAAAAGAGCCGGTGATCACGGGCGAGGGAGGCTCGATCCCCGTCGTCGGGGACTTCGAGAGAATACTTGGCGCGCCCGTACTGCTGGTGGGATTTGGACTGCCCGGAGAGAATGCGCACGCGCCCAACGAGTGGATGAGCGAAGAAAACTTCCGGCTGGGAATGCGCGCGATCGCTACACTCTGGGACGAATACGGGGCGCGAAGCTAGACGTCAGCCTCCAGACAATCGGGATCGTCTCGCGCGGATTCAGGTTGTAGCGCGGTCCCCAGTCACTCGGCAGGAACCGGCGCGTGAACCCGTATACTTTCTCCTGTATGCCGTCACGATTGACGACCGTCGCGCGTCCGCACATCAGAGAACAATGAACCTCATAGACTGGTGAACCTCATGAACTGAAGACTACCTGCCGGGGGCGATCAGCCTTCAGGCTGTGGGCTGCGGGCTTTGCTTGATTCCCGCGAACATCGCCGAAGGAAGGAGAAAGAAGATCGAAAATGAATTCGGCCGCTTTCTCGGGTATGCTCTCAACTCCAGCTCGGACCTTGAGTATCATTTGATTGTCGTGCGCGACACGGAGACCATTCCGGAAAGCGACTTTGTTATCCTTGATCGGTCGGACTATCACAGTGCGGAAAATGCTTTACGGCCTGCTGAAGCGACTCTTGATCCCGGAGCGCGATTCGATACGGAAACGAAGCGCGTCGCGCAAAAGCCCGCAGCCCGTAGCCTCAAAGCTGACGGCGCCCGGCAGGTAGTCTTCAGTTAAGTGAGCTCCCGCATAGACCTTGCTGCGCAGCGCGTCCCCCTCGATTTCCCCTAATTACGGATGAATCAAAAATAGTTAGAATCTCCACTCTCTGATCAGGAAAGCGCCGAACACGCTGGTGGTGGTGACGGGCTGATCGCGGGACAGCGTCGGTTCCTGCAACAGGTAGCGCGTATCCAGGCCGCTCTCGAGCCGGTAGCCCTTCAGGCCTCCGAACCGGTGTACGACCTGAACTCCGGGTCTCACCAGCGCCGAAGGATCGAGCGGCGACTTCACGGCGATGAATGTGTGCGACTTGATGTACTTGCCGAATTCGAACTGCGTGGCGCGCAGGAATCCACCGACATCCGTCTGCACGTCGGCGGGAGTGATCGTGAAGACATCGGCGCCCAGCGATCTCGCGGCTTCACCAGCGATCTCGTCAGCAGCGACGCCGAGCGCAACACCGGCGAGCTGCCTGCTTGCGAGCGCGGCACCGGCACCGATCACGTTGTTGCCACCTCCTCCACTCGTGAGCCCGGAGCCCCCGAGCTGGACAAGGGATGACGATGACTGAGCGAATGCGAGATAGCTGAGAAGATCGCTTTGGGGGATTGGCGGCTGCGCATCGCTCTGCAGCGAGATGTTCGGGTTTCGCAGCGTGCCGCCGATCAGGATCTGAATGCTGATAGCCTCACGGTTCGGCTGCTTCACTTCATACTCACCCGTTATCTGGAGCGTCGGATTGAGCTCCGCTGAGTTGATGAACGTCGCCGACCCGCGCTTGATGTTGAATCGTCGTGTTAGGAAGCGGTATTCTCCCCGCTCGCTCAGCAGGACGCCGTCGAATACGAAAGACTCCCTGGCGCGATCGACGTGAATGCCAAGATCGTTTTCGCTATACACCTCGACGTTTGCCTCACGCGATCGCACGAACACGTCCCGGTCCACGCGGAGATTGACATCCATCTGGATGTTGGCGAGAAGCGGGGATTGAGATGGAAAGATTTCCCGATTGGCCGCCACCGCCGTGTCCATCACGCTGAAGAGCGCGGGGTCACTTGCTCCGATGAGATTCTTGTTGTCCGAGGGCGGAATGTAGATCACTCCATCGCGGACGCGAATGCCGCCAGTGATGTGCGCACCCTTGAATGGGCCCACCATCGCCAGCTCGGCGTCGACGATCAGATGGCCGCGGTCATTGTCGAGCACCTGCGCGCTGCTGGCGCGGAAACGAAGATCGAAGGTCGGGGCACGCAACGATCCGATTCCGATTCCACCGAACAGGGCAAGCCGGCCCTTGCTGTAGCCCGCGATCGAATCGATCACGACGGTGTCGCGAAGCATGCGGATCGATGCTTCAATGCCGGTGATCGTGACGCCGGTGGCGATCACCTTCGCTCGCCCCTCGTGAAGCGCTACCTGTCCGGAAAGCTCTGGGCGAGCAAGGGTGCCCGCGACGTGGAAAGATCCGGTGGCGTGGCCCTGTACGTTCGTGACGTACTGATCGAACCGCGGCAGCAGATCGAGCGGCAGGTTGTCGGCATTGATGTTTAGCGCGATCTGTCTGTTCGTCGGGAACCGCGACCCCGTTACTCCGGTGAGAGCAAGGTTGATCGGCACTGTTCCTTCGGCTATGACGAAAGGCGGGTTTCCCTCACGCATTGCTTCCGCGCGGCCGGTCAGAGTCTGATTGGCGTACTCGACATTACCATGCACTTCCGGAATTGCACCGCCGTTGTATACGAGATCCGTCGCGCCGAACACTCCCTTGAATCGCGGATTCGCGAGCGTGCCGGTCGTATGGATGTTGAAGGAGACCAATCCCCTCGCATCGATGCCGCTCTGCGTGAGCGCGATCACATCTTCCACGTTGAGATTGTCCACCACGACGTCGAGGTTTGCGGTGCCCTCCTTCGGGATCAGACCATTGATGTAGATGCGTCCGTTGGCGCCGTTACGCAGCTCGAGATTGTCGACATCTACTCCGGCCTGCCCCCAGTGAAGCGCGGCGACCCGCGTGCTCTGCCACACGCTGGTATCGAACTGGAGGCGCAGGTTATTGAGACGCAGCTCGTTCCGCACCTTGTTGAGCACGAACTGGGCGTCGGCGCTGTAGGTCCGCGAGTCGTCCTGGTTGACGACGATCTGCGCGGTGCCGTTGGGCTTCTGATAGGTGAGTTTGGCTCCAACGCTGTCGAGGTCGAAGCCAAGTGCTCGCACCGCGCGAGCTTGCGCATTCACGCTCACGCTCGACTGTGGAGTGCGGGCGTTGATCCAGGTGTAATCCGCGGCGAAGGAGCCCACGGTGTTGCCGCGCGCGACGATGTTCGAGCCCGAGGCAGTTCCCTTGAGACTGAAGTTCCTGATGTTGCCTGTCGCTTCACCGTCGGCGCGTGCGGAGCCGGAGATCTGGTCCATCCGGACGACCCCGGGAGTGTCCACGACAATGCGCGGGGCCGGCATCCCCGTCGCGGCGCGCGCCACCTCCGTCTCCTTCGCGATTCTGATCGAGTCAGCGCGAGCGCGCGTGACCCGACGCGCCAAGATGCCTGGACGGGGACGCACTACCGTCGTGTCGAGAGAGAGAAGCCCCGCCACGCGCGCGAGTGAATCGATCGCGACGTGATAGGTGAGCGTGCCGCTCCGCTCCGGGGCGAACCCGAAGCTCCCGCGCGCCTCGATGATTCCCTGCGGAATTTCGACCGCGAGCGTATCGATGCGCGCGATGCCGTTGGCGATTGCGACTCTCACATTCACCCGATCGATCGATACCGTGTCAAAGCTGGAGGAGCTCACATCCGCGACGATGGAGGCCTGCATGGTGGCGAGATCGAATCCGCGGCCGCGTGCGGATGCTACGGCAGTGATCGAGGTTGTTGGCGCCTTCGCGATCACCGCGTTCGCGTTGAACAACCGCGAGCGGATGTCGAGGTCATAACCCTTCACCCTGCTGGCGAGATCGACCGTTCCCTGCAGGTTGAGGAATCCGCCGTCGGGAAAGGTGAGCGCGGAATTCACCGTGAGATTTCCGAGTGGGCCACGAAGGCGGACGGGTCCTGTAGCGCTACCGCGAAGTCCAATCGTCGGAGCGAAGCGTCCTACCTCCACCAGTGACAGTGGATGCATCTGGGCATCGATGTCCAGCCATGTAGGACCCTTCATGCGGAAGGTGGCTCTACCCGTCGTGTGCGAGACGGCGCCCCGGTCCATATGGGTGATGTCGCCGACAGCGAGCATCTGCGAGCCGGTCGAGCCGTTGAGTATGGCCGTTCCAGTGAGCGTGCCGCGAAGTGGCAGAGACGGCGACGCTACCGTCGCGAGGGCCATCTGAAGTGGGAGCAATCGCACGTGCAGATCACGGGCGTTGAACACGCCCTTGTCCAGTCCCAGGACGCCTACCGCCGCAATGCGACTTCTTCCGGAGAGCCGCTCGTCGAAGGTCACATCGGCGTCGACGCGCAGCGAGTGCTGGCCTCCGTTGAAGGCGGCGCGACCGGCGAGGAATCCCTCCCGGGGAAGGCGTCCGATCGGGAACAGCTTCTCGAGCAGGCGGGTATCGACGTGACTGAAGCGAAGATTTGCGTCACGGTAGGCGAGCGTGTCGGTGACCGTCACCTCGATCTGTCCCTTCACCTTGGAGCCGGCCAGGTCTACATCCATGTTGCGCGCTTCGTAGACACTCTGGGCACCGGTCCAGTGCATCGCGAAGTCGAGCTTCCCCGATCCCTTCTCGGGGAGATTTGGCAACGCCCACCGGAGATCGCCCGGCTGCACCGGGTCTCCGTGCAGGCGGAGATGCAAGTCCCCGCTGTTCACGTAGTAACGACCGTCACCGCTCAAGCGCGTACGGGGCAAAGTGGCGCGCGCTCCCCGCCACCACACTGAATCGCTCGTGAACTCGAAGATGCCCGTAAGGCCCCGCACGTCGGCGATGGGCGGACGGAAGGGCTCCGCGATCATCTTCAATGCCGCGACATCGACAAGGCGATTCTTGTAGGCTGGATCTTCGAGGCGCAAGAAAGGGAGCAGCGCGTTGATGCGATGAAAGCTCGACTCTTTCTGATATCCGTTCGGGACTTTGACGAGCTTCAGTCTCCCGGCTGGACCGAGCGCGCGTCTCACAGCGTCATCACGCTCCGCGCCGGTGATGTGGACGTCCGGCTCCCATGGCGATCGGACGGTAACGTCGCCGTCGAGAAGCGTGACGTTGCTGAACCGGATCCACGTTCCCCATCCGGGTTGATTCGTGCCGGTTCTGGTCGTAGTGTCGTGCGGAAAGATGCGATCGTAGTTCCATTTTTCGCCGGGCTGTTTATCCAGCACGATAATGGGGTGCACCAGGCGCACCTCGTAGAGCTCGATGCGCTTTCCAAGGAGCGTGCTGAGATTGTACCGTGCCCAGATCTCGTCGGCCTTCACGAATGGCGTGCGCGCACTGTCGGTGATCACGACATCGTGCAGCGTAAAACCCTTGAGGAGATTCCCGGTCACCTCGCCGATGTGAACGCGGCCGTGGCTGTTGTTCTCGATGAACGCGACGAGCCGGCGGCGGATCTGCTCGCGCCCCCAGTCTGCGTTGGTGAGGAGGTAGGCGGCGCCAAGGAGCAGCAGTGCTACGACCGCGACGACTGCGAGGACGCGCACCCACCATCTACGCATTAGAAGGCTTCGCCGATAGACAGGTGAAGGACCATCCTGTTGAGGATGCCGCCGCTGGTGGGCGAGTATCTACGCCGCTGCAGGAGGGTGACAAGTATTTTCTGCCCATTCACGATATTCTCGGTTACCACCGGCAGGGACTCCGTGGCGCCGGGGTTGAAGCCGATATCGGCACGAATCGGTCCTACAGGTGAGCGGTACCGGCCTCCGAACCCGGGAGTAATCGCGAACCGGCGTGTGGAGAGGGTGGTGTCGGTGCCCTGACTGACCATTCCAGCATCTACGAACACTGCGCCGACGAGTTCGCGCCACACCGGGAAGCGAGCCTCTACACTTCCCTCGAGGACGATATTTCCACCGAGAGGGCGCGGCTCGAAATCGCGATCTTCCAGCTTCGCCGCGTTCGGATCGCAATTAATGACGGCGACCCCACTGGTGCATCCCGCGTTCAGACTGTCGTGGCTCTGGAGAACCTCGAGCGGGATAGTGAGGACTCGCGGGCCGAGCTGGTTCTCTCCGAATCCGCGCACCGAGTGCGAGCCACCGGCGTAGAAGCGTTTTCTCGGGTGGAGGATTCCGCCGCCGATGGCTGCATCCACGCCCACCGCCTGTCCGGTGCTTCCCAGTGCATTGACCCAGCCGGCGCGCAGATGAGCGGCAAGCGCGCCGCGCTTCCTCACCTGATAGAATGCCGCGGCGTCGGCCGTGGCACGGTTGTAGCGAAAATCGGAGAAGGTGAACGCGGACGCATGCTCGAGGCTCGCGTTGCCGCGGAAGCCCCTATTGGGGGAGAACGGATCGTTGGCGCGGTCGATCGACGAAGTGACTATCAAGGGCGAAAGTCGCTGGTTCTGGCGCAGCGCGATGAGCGTGGGCTGGTCGCAGACACCGTAGTTGATGCAGAAGTACACGTCGCCCGCGTCAACCTTGCTGATCTCAAAGTGGTAGTTGGCGCTCGCGGGCGCTCTTTCCGTGAGCAGGCGGGTGAAAGTGAGGCTCGTGCCGGAGCCGCGATCTACATAGATGCCAGGCGCGCTGCGTCGGTGCGTGAAGAAGCTCAGTGCGAGCTCGTTGCGTGGGGAGCCGAACCACGGCTGCCTCAAGTCCACGCTGGCGTTGTATGTCGGTGCGAAATAGCGCGCGCGGTCGCTGTTCTGCACTTCCGCGACGTTGCGAAAAATGCCGCGCCCATTGAGCGAGCCCGCGAGGAGATTTCCTACGGCACCCTGCACGTCGAGTCGCCGAGCGCCGCCGAAAAAGTTGTAGTGGGTGAAACGACTTTCGAGCTGGATGAAATCGATCGTATTGAATCCCGCGCTGAGCCGCGCTTCACGCGGCGGGGATTCCTGCACGGTGATGACGATGATCTTGGCCGAATCCGGTATCGAGATGTCGATCGGCGGGCGTGGCTCTATCGCCGCTCGGCGAAACAGATTCGACTCGTAGAGGGCCCGCTGACTGCGCAGCAGATCGGAGCGGCGAAAGATGTCGCCGGGTTTGAAGAACAGCGATTTGTGGATCGTCCGGTCGCTCACGCCTTCGTTGCCGTTGATGACGATGTCCTCGACCGTCGTCTTGTAGCGGGGGTCGAGATTTATCTTGACGATGGCGGTTCGCGCCACGCCGTCGACCCGAACGACCGTATCGACCTCCGCATCGGCATATCCCTTTTCCCAGAGACTCTGCTGCAGCAGGACCCGCGACGAGTCGAGCCGGAGGAGATTGAGCGGGCTGTTCTGTTCCAGCACCACGCGCTTGTCTATTTCCTTCTGCTTGAGAAGCTCGGTGGGCTGCGTGACGAAGATGTTGGTTACGACCGTCGGAGGCCCTTCATCGATGAGGAAAGTGACGCCGACCTTGGCGTGTCCGCGGTCCACGACGGCAGTATCGACCTTGGTGTCGCGGTAGCCACGCTTGTAGTAGAACACCAGGATGCGCACGACGTCCCGCTGCAGCTCGACGTGGTCGAGGTAGTTCCTCGTGTAGAAGTACTTCGACTTGCTGATCCAGCAGAACGGCTTGAGTATGAAGCTGTTGCAGTACGACGCGGTGGTGGAGATGTTTCGCAGCAGCTCGTCTTTCTTGACTACGTGCACACCATTGAGGGTGAGATTTACTACTTCAGGGTCGGGTGTCCTTTCTCTGTTTCCCTGCGACAGGACGAGTGTCGGAGCGAAGAGAAGCGCACCGGCGAGGACGGCAGAGAAACGCATCACCGGCGTGCGAGACCTTACAAACCTTCCAGCAGCGCGTCGTTGCTCGGCGTCGCCGCTATGCGCTTTATCAGCCACTCCATTGCGGAGCTGGATGGCATCTGCTGCAGGCCGCGCCTCAATGTGTAGACATGCTCGAGCTGGTCGGGGCGGAACAGCTTGTCTTCGCGACGCGTGCCGCTGGTCGCCACATCGATCGCGGGGAATATCCGCTTCTCCGAGAGAGAGCGATCCAGCTTGATCTCGCAGTTGCCCGTGCCCTTGAACTCCTCGAAGATCACCTCGTCCATGCGCGAGCCGGTCTCTACCAGCGCGGTGGCAATGATCGTTATAGATCCGCCCCCGTGCTCCGGGGCGACGGAGCGTGCCGAGCCGAAGAACGCCTTGGGCTTCGCCATCGCGGACGAATCGAGTCCGCCGCTCAGTGTGCGGCCCGTGCCGCGCTCGACGGTGTTGTAAGCGCGGGCCATGCGCGTGATCGAGTCGAGGACGATCACGACATCCTGTCCCAACTCCACCAGCCGGCGCGCTCTCTCGAGGACCATCTCCGTAACATCCGTGTGTCTCACCGCGGGCATGTCGAAGCTGGAAGCAACAACCTCGCCATAGCCCCAGGTAATCATCTCGCTGACTTCCTCGGGGCGCTCGTCTACGAGCAAAACGAGGAGTACGGCCTGCGGATGGTTGATGGCGACGCCTTCCACGATCGCCTGCAGCAGCATCGTCTTGCCGGCTCGGGACGGTGCGACGATTAATGCGCGCTGTCCGTAGCCGATCGGAGCTATCAGGTCGATCGCGCGGCGGGTGAGCTCGGGCCCGCCCTTGGCGGGGCGGCCTGTCTCGAGCTTGAGCTTGCGCTCGGGGTAGGACGCTGTGAGCGAGCCGAAATCGGGACGCCGCTCGGACGCCGTGGGATCGGCGCCATTGATCTGCTGAATCTCGACGACGACGACGCGATTACGGTGGTCGTGGCCGGTGGTGGCGAGAATGAGATCACCGCGGCGAAGCATGAACTGCCCGGCAATCTGTGTCGGCACATATGCGTCACCTGCTTCGGCGAGATAGCTGTTCGCGGCTCTGCGAACGAAGCCGCCATCGCGCTGCGGATCGTACCAGCCTGTCGTCTCGCCATCGGGAACGACCGGAGTGACTGGTGCGCGCGGACCCTGATCGCCACGCGGTCCGGCCTGGCGCTGTCGTCCGCGTCCGCGCTGGTTGCGGGAGCGCCGTCCGTTGTTGCTGTGGCGGTTATCGCGCTCGCCGGGAGCACCGGGCTGGCGATTCTGATTGCCGTCGCGCTGCTGCCCCATCGTCCGCTGATTGTAGTTTGGCTGCGCTTGTGAGCCGGCGTCCGGCGGAGATGATTCATCCGGAACGGGCGCGGGAGATGGCAAGGCGGGGGATGTCATGTTGTCGCGCACATCAGGAATCTGAGCGGCGTCTGGGGAAGGCGTAGAGGGATCCATTGGCTCCAGGTACGGGTCTGCATCTCCGTACGATTCGGGAGGTTGATTGCCGGACGGACGGGGTCCCCGGCCGCGACGGAATGGACGTCGGCGTTCGTTCATGCAGTTGTGGTGTGGCAGGAGAAGAAAAGTGCTGCGCGATGGTTCTCGGGGTGCGCGGGGAAAACTCACGCGAATACCGGAACCCGATTCTGTTCGAAAGGCGCGCCTCTAAGGCTGCGCTCGTGCAAGAATGGTACTATCGGCCGCCGGAAATGTCCAGCAACTGATTGAATGGTAGGCTGTCACGCACGTATTGTCCAGCGTCCGCACGCGAATAGCTTTCGCGGATGACCGAGCAGCTTACTGATCCCCTTCCCGAGCTCGAGCGCGCGGTCGCCGAGCGCCCCGATGATGCGAGAGCGCTGATCGCGCTCGCGAACCACTACTGGCTGTTAGGCGCGGGCCCCGAAGTGGTGGGTGACCTCGCGTCGCGCGCGATCGCCACGGACCCCGGCAACAGGGCGGGGTGGCATCTCTGGGCGCTCGCCGAATCCAATCCGCGCGAGCGCGTGGCGCGTTGGCAGCAGGTGTCGACACGCTTTCCCGAAGATCATCTCGCCAAGGCGAATCTCGCTGACAACGCCGCCAGTCTCGCCGGCGCGGAGCACGACTACGATGCGGTCGATCTCGCCATCGTCACCTACCAGGAGCTTCTTACCACCGCGGAGCATGCAGATCAGCGCGCGGCGCTCGAGAACGCAATCCGGACGCTCAAGGGCTGGAAGTTTTGAGTCACGATCACGGCGCGCGCCCAGGACGCGCGACGACAGCGGGGTTTCCGTCGGAGATGTATGCGTTTCCGCTCCTTTCGAGCGCGTTCATCGTGCGCTCGATCGCGCTTCCGATCACCTGGATGCGCGGCGTCCTCAACGGATTGAACGCGGGATCGTACGGGCTGCGCGACGGCCCGCCGCCGACCTCGAACACTGCCCCATAGCTGTAATTCACCGTCTTGCCGGTTCTGGGATCCGTCCACGATCCCTTACTGGCGAGCGCGCGGTTCTTCGGCCACAGTCCCTGAGGGAGCCCCATCGATCTCACCCTGTAGCCCGGCACGGCCGAGTCGATCGCCAGCGCTTCGCGGGCGATCTGCTCCTGCACGAAAGCGTCCGGATATTTGCTCAACTGTGCATGCCAGAGCGTATGATTGCACAGTTCGAATCCGTTGTCGGCAAGGTACTTCACCTTCGGAAATCGCCACGCCGACTTCTGTCCCTGTATGCCGCGATCGCCAAAGAAGCTGCGTCCTGCCGCCGCGCCGGAGAGAAGACAGAACACGGCGCGGTTGTCCCAGTCGGGATGCTTCTTCCGAAAGTTCAGCCAGATTCCGACGCCGCTGTTAGGATCTATCTCCAGCTTTCCGTCCTTCTCGATGTAGCTGAATTGCCCGGGCGATGCATCGTCGAACGTGATCACCACCGGAGACAATCCGCGCGGCAGATCGAGCTTCCGGTCCAGAACCTGCGCCATGTTGACCGGCCGGTAATCGCGCTGGTAGAGAAGCTCCAGATCCTGGCGGAACTGATTTCTCTCTCTCGCGTAGTCGCCGTTGTGATCGGTGACGAGATGGTACTCGAGCACCATGATGCGTCCCATCTCGTTCGGAACGCGGTTCTCATGCACAGTATCTGAAGCGGTCGCGCTGGAAGCGGCGCTTGCACGGGCACCCGGAGGGCTGGAGATGGAACCCGGCGCGTCGCTCTTCGTAGTGGAAGAAGGACCCGCGGCAACACTCGCGGTGTCTGATGATGCAGCGATGGCTGGGGTCGAGCCGGCTTTGCAAACGATCGCAAGCAGGATCACTGAGAGTGCGAGAGGACGGTACATTTTTCCTGACTATGTGGAAGATTAAGAACAGGCGTGGCGCAATCCTGCATGGCCTGCTCGCAATAAGCATTCTAGGGGTCGCGGCGGGTGATACCTGGTTGGCAACGTGCGGGTCCGACGGCTGCCCCACGCCGCGCGACATCCAGAACTTCCGCCCCGACGAAGGTGGAAGGATAATCGATCGCAATGGCCTTGTTATGGGGCGGCTCGAAACCGTGCGCCGGGTCAACGTCCCGTTGTCCCAGGTTCCGATCTTCGTGCGCCAGGCCTTCATCGCCACCGAGGACAGGCGCTTTTACGAGCACAACGGCCTCGACTGGCGGGGATTCTTCCGCGCACTCGTGACGAACATCCGCTCCGGTCACACGCGCCAGGGATTCAGCACCATCACGATGCAGGTCGCGCGCAACACGTTCGCGGTTCGGAAGTACCAGGCGCGTTCCCTTCCGCAGAAGCTGCTTGAGCTCCGGCTCGCGCGACTCATCGAGAGATCGCTCACAAAGGATCAGATCCTCGAGCTCTACTTCAACGTCATCTACCTCGGCAACGGCGTCTACGGAGTAGAGGCGGCAAGCAGGGACCTCTTTGGTCGTCACGTGAGCGAGATCAACATCACGCAGGGCGCCATGCTCGCCGCACTGCCGAAAGGTCCGTCGGCATACACACCGAGGCGACATCCCGAGCGCGCGATCGCCCGGCGCAACCTCGTGCTCGGCCTGATGGTGAACGAGGGATACATCTCCAAGGATCGCCTCGGGGGGCTCGAGGCCGAACGGCTTCGCATCGCGCGAGACGAGTGGCGGCCGGAGGATGTGAACGACTCCTACGCGCTGGATGCGGTGCGCGCGATCGTCGATTCGGCCATCCAGGGGGGCACATCGGACATCATAGACATCACCGTCTATACGACGCTGGACCGCACCGCACAGCTCGCCGCGGACCGCGCGCTCAGGCGACGCGCATCCGAGATACAGTCGGAATCGGGTCGCCGCTCTCTCGTCCAGGGAGCGATGGTAGCACTCGATCCGCGTACGGGTGACATCCGCGCGTTGAGCGGCGGGCGAAAGTTCGAGCGCGGAACGTTCAACCGCGCGCTCTTCGCGCATCGGCAGCCAGGTTCGGCGTTCAAGCCCTTCGTGTATGCCGCGGCACTCGCCGCCGGCTACACGCCGTCGTCGGAAGTCGATGACGATCCCGTCGATGTGATTCAGGGAAGAAAGGTCTGGTCACCCGCCAACTACAACGACGAGTATTCGGGGCGCATCACTTTCACCAAGGCGCTCATCGAATCCGCGAACGCCGCAACGGTGCGCGTGAGCCAGGCAGTGGGAATTCCGCGCGTGATCGACGTCGCCCATCGCAACGGCATCGTCAGCGACATCCCGGACGTTCCCTCCGTAGCGCTAGGCTCCGCCGAGGTCACGCCGATAGAGCTGGTCACCGCCTATGCGCCCTTCGCCAACGGAGGCTTTCGCGTGAGGCCGCGACTGGTTCGGCGGATCGAATCGTCCGATGGAACGGTGCTCTGGAGCAGCGAGACAGAGAAGCCCGTGCAGGTGATGGATCCGCGCGATGCGTATCAGCTCACGTCGATGCTTCAATCCGTCGTGAACTATGGAACTGGAAGAGCGGTGCGTGACTACGGGGTGCGCGGGCTCGTTGCCGGGAAGACCGGAACGACGAACAGTGGCACCGATGTATGGTTCATCGGTTACACACCAACGATTGTCGCGGGCTTCTGGTTCGGCTTTGACACTCCGGGGTCGATCGGCTGGGGCGCAACAGGCGGCGGACTTGCCGCTCCGGCGTGGGCTGATTTCTACACCAACGGCTGGCGCGAGGGAGCGCCGGCCGCTGCGTGGGCGCCGCCGCCCGGAATGTCGATGCGCGTCATCGACCCGACGACCGGCTATCTCGCGACCGAGTGGTGTCCTGTGCGAAAGCAGGAGTACTACAAGCCCGGAACGGAGCCGATGGTCACCTGTCCGGTGCATGGACCCTACATGGATGAAGGGCCGCAGAGCCCGGACTGGGCGAACCAAAGGGATTGGGCGAACGACTTCGGAAAGAAAATCAGCAAAGCGCTGGGCAAGATCTTCAAGTTCTAATCTCTTTTTGCGTTTGGGGCATCGTGGCGCGCGGTCGTCGAGGCGGGGGGCTGCTGGGCGGTCACGCTCGCTCGGGCGGAGCCCAAAGCGCTCCTGCGCGCTCCGCGCTCCGGAGCTGGTCTCCTGGTCGCTCGCTGAAGACCGCTGACGCAGCCCCCCCGCTTCGACTCCCTCTTCACTCTTTGCTTTTTGTGCCAAAGAGATCATTGACTCGAAGCTCGTGCCACAACTATGTGGGGGCCTCGATCCAAACTCAGACCAGCCCGAGAAAATCCTTTGGCTGCGCACTAAAGCCCGGGAGGGATACTGGTAAATTCGTTGAGATAATCTGCCTCCCCCCATTTCGGACCGAGGCCGTTTGATGACATCTCTTGGCGAACGCCGTCAACGCGGACGGACGGTTCGGCCACTGGAAGTTTCGAATGGCGAACAGCGTTCCCGACGTCAGCTATATACTCGAGGGAATAGCAGCGGAGGGTGCGGCAGGAATCTCGGCCGGTGTGGGCTGATCTAGCCGCTTCGCGAAAATCAGCTTGTCATCCCCCGGCTTGTAATACTCGTTGATCCGCCCGACGAGCTCGTACCCACTCCTCTCGTAAAACTGAATCGTCCCTTCGTAGGTATCCTGCGACGAGGTCTCGATCAGCAGCAGCCTCCCTCCTCGCCGTGCGACTTCTTCCTCCGCGAAGCGAATCAGTCGCTTGCCCACCCCGCCGCGGTGCTTTGACTTGTCGACCGCAATCCAGTAAAGGTCGTACGTCCCCTCGGTGAGCGGAGTCGCGCCAAAGCACACGTAGCCGAGTACACCGACAGCGTCGTTCGACGCTTCGAGGACATAGGTGAGGTATCCGCTGCCTTCACCGCCCGCGATCCACTCGTCCACCAGCTCAAGCGCGATCGCGATTTCGTCGGGCGTGAAGTTCCCCGCGTTCTCGAGGATACGACAGACGCCCTCGCGGTCGGCCGCGGTGAGCGGCCTGATGATCCGGTTCATCGACTTCTAACGCTGCTTGCTGAGCCGATGCGGAGGGAGCCGGCGTTCCCGCCTTGCACTCATATATGTATGGAACGTCCGAGCACGCCGAGCGCCGCTTCCTTCACCGCCTCGCTGAGCGTCGGATGCGAGTGCACCGTGATGCCGATGTCTTCGGACGACCCCCGGTACTCGAACGCGAGCACCGCCTCCTGAATCAGCTCCGACACATTCGGTCCGATCATATGCGCACCGAGCAGCTCGTCGGTATCGGCGTCAGCGATGAATTTGATGAAGCCGGTGGTGTCGCCCGCGGTGCGCGCGCGGCCGTTGGCGCTGAATGGGAACTTGCCCGTCTTGTACTTTCTTCCGCTCGCCTTCACCTCGTGCTCGGCCAGACCTACGGTCGCGATCTCGGGCCAGGTGTACACGACGGATGGCATCGACTTGTAGTCCATGTGAACCTTGTGGCCCGCGATGACCTCGGCTGCAATGACGCCCTCTTCCTCCGCCTTGTGCGCGAGCAGCTTGCCTCCAACCGCATCCCCGATCGCGTACACGTTGGGGAGGTTCGTGCGCATCTGCTCATCCACAACGATCTCGCCGCGTTTCCCGAGCGTGAGCCCCAGCGTGCCGGCATCGATACCGAAGAGCGAAGACTTCCTGCCGATAGAGACGAGTACGCAGTCCGCATCGAGCGTCTCGGTCTTCCCATCCCTGTCGATGTCGACCAGCACGTGATTTCCCTCGTGCCGCGCGCCCGTCACCCTGGTTCCGACGCGGATGTCGAGTCCCTGCTTCCGGAAAACCTTGTCGGCTTCCTTGATGATCTCTTCGTCGTTGCCGGGCAGAATCGTCGGCATCAGCTCGACGACCGTCACCTTCGACCCGAGCCGGCGCCAGACGGAGCCGAGCTCGAGTC
>CABEAH010000173.1_pt1 | contig 33251 bp, 31 predicted proteins | sample 3132331 | NCBI WGS metagenome assembly CABEAH01 (sample SAMEA5534343, study PRJEB31848) | metagenome | biome: tundra; feature: field; material: soil | place: USA | collected 2013-05 | depth 0.45 m | reverse complement strand
AAATTCGGGTTCAGGCTCTCGACATCCTTTAGAATTTTGACAGGATCCCAATGCTTTTGAAACTTCCGTTGATTTTCCTCGAAGATCGATTTGTTCGCGGCGAGAGATGCGAGGGCGATCAATTCCGTAATCATCCGCACCTGCAAAACCATGGATTCTACCTGAGTCGCTTTGTACAGCACGGTCGCGGTATTGTTAAGCAACGCCGATACGACAGCAGTTCGCCGCTTAATCTCTTCCATAACGGCGTTGTACGCTTCAATGTCAGGTTCCATATCGGTATGCCTAACGCCTTAATTCACCGGTAAGCACGGTACCACCATTGCGGCGAAGCCGCATCCGAAAAAGTGTTTGTCTGGTGCAACGTTCGTTAGGCATCCGGCGAAGGGACTTGGACTGGATCGCTCAGCATTTTGTTGACGATATGAGCGAGGAGAAGAATCGATTCAGTCTTCTCGGACAACATCATGATGAAAATGGGACGCGAGCTGTCCACTGGAAATGGATCATGAGCCGCGATGAGGGCGGCGGACTTGTCGGCATCCCGATGGTACTCAAAGCCGTTGAGCCAACGATTGAGCGTGGCTTCGGAGGTCAGGACCATGTCTCCAACATCGATTCGGAGCTGACGCTGAATACCTGCTCCCTTGAAACGATCCTTAATCTCACGCAAGCGAGATTGAAGGAACGGGGCTTCAGAGCTGCGAGCAAGAATTCCGCGAACAATATGGAAACTGAACGGCTCGTTCTCGAGAAGGAAAGGGCGCAAATGGTGTAGTAGTGCCGCGCGTTGCTCTGCGCTGGGCTCGCTCCCCCGTATTTCGAGTGGCTGGCCGATCCGGAATGACATCCCATAGGAAGCAGGTATGCCGCCCCAGCTCCGAGTCAAACTTTCCAGAGCGATCGCCTCTCGCAGGAATGGTCGGAGAATGGCAACGTCAGTATCAGACAGTCGGAATCGAATCGACTCGGGCGGCCGGTCATCGGCGAAATCGAACGTCAACCCACCCTCAATCGGCACGAAGAGAACTCCTTCGGTATGCCTAACGCCAATTGGATGGACTACTTAGACTGCGAAACCAGACGCTTCCTTGCAAGATGTCTGCAGGCATTTGTCCGAGATGGGAGTTGATCAGTTCGCTAAATCACTGCAAATGCTTGAGTTGTGCAATTGGAGATCCGTTCCCTCGGATTTTGGACTGCGAAACCCTTGCAAGCTAAATACGATACAGGTCCCTGGAGGACTGTAGCAAGCCCCGTCCCACCCCGACCTTCGCGCGCCAGGTTAGAGGCGGTCGGCAGGACTCTGAACACCGAGCCCTCCCTTGTTCAGCACGTGCGTGTAGATCATCGTCGTTTTCAGGTCGCTATGGCCGAGCAGCTCCTGAATGGTTCGGATATCGGCTCCAGTCTCCAGCAGGTGTGTCGCAAAGGAGTGCCGCAGCGAGTGGCAGGTCGCCCTCTTGTGAATTCTGCTCGCACGTACCGCGGTCGCGACGGCGCGCTGCACGGCCGACTCGTGATAGTGGTGGCGTCGGCGGATGCCGGTCTTCTCCTCCGTATAAATTCGCGAGGCTGGAAAGACATATTGCCACGCGAGCTCTCTGTCCGCGTTCGGGAGCTTGAGCGAGAGACCACCTGGCAACGCGGCCCCGCGCAAGCCGGCTTGGAGATCGCGCTGGAACTGCTTCTCGCCGGGCAAAGTCGACATCCTTGATCCGAAGCGAGACACATTCCAGAACCCGCAGGCCGCTGCCGTACATCAGCAGCGCACAAAGCCGTGACACGCCGATGGGTGAGAAACTGGCTTATCTCAGCCTCGCCCATCGTGGCCGGATGACAGCGCCCGTGGAACAGCACGAAGCGTCGCACCCAGTCGGTGTACGCGCGCTCGGTTCGAGGGCTGTAACCCCTCGTGCGGGCGCGATGTCGCACGCGCTCCAGCAGTCGAAACTTTCGCGCGGGCTCCGGGAGGCGACCGAGGTGCGCGGCGGGAACCTTGGAGGCGTCTGAATCTCGCATCAGACGCGCACGAACACCCGGAACTGCTAATTAGCGCGCATCATAAACCCGCACCGAGAACTCAAAATCGACGGAGATCCAGCGGCCTCACCCGGCAGTGCTCCACGCAACCCAGCCTGTACCGATTCCGCGCAAACCATTTATAAAACCTGTCCACCACCGGCCGCACAAACGGAATGCTGAACAGCCGCGATATCAGCCACCCCTTGGGCAAGACATTCAGCAGCTCCTCCAACGCGCCGGCAGCCTGCCATGTCTTCCCATCGCTGTTGCGCACCACCTGCACCGACTCCACATACGCGCTCTCGGGAATCCACGGAAATCTGGCATGCACCCCCGGCGCCTCCGACGGAATTATCTCGAGATCGTGACGCCGGTCCCACTTGGCCAACAGCTCCACCATCCGGCCACACACCTTGCAGTGACCATCGTAAATCACGGTGTAGCGGCTTACGATCTTCATCTCTGCGCCGCCGGTTGCTGTTGCGTCAGGCAGTGAATGGTCCCCAAGCCCCACACGAGATCCACGGCGTGAATCCCGATCACCGTGTAGCGCGGGAACGCTTTGGCGATCCCGTTGAGCGCGACGCGATCCGCCGGATCGTTGAACGTCGGTACAAGAACGGCGCCATTGGAGATGTAAAAGTTGGCGTAGCTGGCGGGCAGCCTCTCGCCATCCATCATCACTGGCCGGGGAAAGGGAATCGTCACGATGTGCAGCGGCCGCTTCTTCGCCACGAGCTCGAGACGGCGGAGATTGTCCGCCGACCGCGCATGGTTCTCGTCAGTCGGATCGTGCTCGTACGCCAGAATCACCCTGTCGCGCCGGCAGAATCTCGCGATGTCGTCGATGTGACCGTGCGTATCGTCTCCGACCGCACCCTCTCCCAACCATATGGTATCCGTCACGCCCAGATACTCCGCGAACGCGCGCTCGTAATCCGCGGCACTCATTCCCGGATTGCGCACTTGCACATCCGTGAGGAGCCACTCCTCGGTAACGAGCATCAAGCCGGCACCATTCACCTCGATGCCACCACCCTCGAGAATCAACCGCTCGCCGTCGTCGGCCCTCACCGCTTCAGTCAGGGGCAACCCGGTCAATCCCGCGATCACCCGCCCGATCCCGGCGTCCTTACTATAGTTGTCGTACTTCGCCCAGGCGTTGAAGCCCCAACTGATCAGCTCGCGATCGCCGTCAGCACCAATTACCACCGTCGGCGCCGAGTCGCGCAGCCAGACGCGATCGTTGGGCGCGACATGCAGGCGGTACCGGTCATCGCTCTCCTTCACATCGTGCGCGCGCAGCAACAGGCGCGCATTCTCGGCGACTTCCTCATCGTGACACAGGATCTCCACGCGATCGTACTCGCTGAGTACGCGCACGATCTCCGCGTAGACCCATGGAATCGGCTCGAGCTTCCCGGGCCAGTCCGGCTCGTGATGCGGCCACGCGATCCACGTCGCCTCGTGCTTCTCCCACTCGGCCGGCATCCGCCGAGCGAGCGAGCGATCCACGGTCAAAGCGCCGCTACCCTTGGGAGTGGCGCCCGCCCTGCGCGAGCCACCGCGCTTCGTCATCCGATGTAGCGATTGAGGATGGGCGCGTATGCATCGATGCGGCGATCGCGGAGAAAGGGCCAGTTGCGACGCGTGGTCTCGATGAGGGATGTCTCACACTTCGCCACCAGTACCGCCGGCTCAGTCCCCGCCTCGGCGATGATTCGCCCGAACGGATCGCTGATGAAGGAGTGGCCGAAGAACTCGATGCCATCGGTGCCGGGCTCGTCCTCATGTCCGACACGATTGGCCGATGCGACGTACACGCCATTCGCGATCGCATGCGCCCGCTGAGTGGTGCGCCACGCATCGACCTGTGCCTCGCCGTGCTCCGCCTTCTCGGAGGGATGCCAGCCGATCGCGGTCGGATAGAATATTATCTCGGCGCCAAGGAGGCTCGTGATGCGGGCGGCCTCGGGGTACCACTGATCCCAGCAGATCAGCACGCCGACCTTCGCGTAGCGCGTCTTCCAGACGCGGAATCCACTCGCGCCCTTGTGATCGCCATCGCCATCGCCCTCGCCATCGATGTGCGAGTCGCCCGGCGTGAAATAATACTTCTCGTTGAATAGCGGATCGTCGGGGATATGCATCTTCCGATACGCGCCCAGCAGTGTGCCATCCGCGTCGATCACAGCGGCGGAGTTGCGATAGATGCCCGCCGTCTGGCGCTCGAAGATGGGCACGATGATCACTATCTCGAGCTCTCGCGCCAGCTTCCGCATCCGCTCGATCGTCGGCCCTGTAATAGGCTCCGCCAGGTCGAACCTCTCGGCCTTCTGGGATTTGCAGAAGTAGGGCGCGTTGAACAGCTCCTGCAGGCAAATGATCTGCGCGCCGCGACCCGCGGCCTCCCGAATGCGCTCCACCGCGTGCGCGACATTTCGCTCGGTGTCACTCGTGACCGATTCCTGAATCAACCCGACGGTGAATGCGGAGGACATGCAGGAAAGGTTAACCGTTTGCGCGCCCCTTGGAAGTCTTATTCCCGTCATGAGGACCTGAGCCAGGAGAAAGCGAGCGCTAACCCCGCGAAGGTCATCAGCACCGCCGCGAGGATGCCGAACAGATTGAGCTTCCAGCCGTTGCGGTGCTCCCCCATCACTCGCGGATTATTGCAGACGAAAAGAAGGATCACGATGAGAGGCGGTGCGAGCAATCCGTTGATGACGGCGGTCCAGAACAGCAGTTTCACGGCGTTCAGGTGGGCGAAGTTGAGCGCCATCCCGATCAACATCGCCACCACAATGACGCCGTAAAAATTGCGGGCGTCGTGCACGTTCTCGCTCATTCCCCGATTCCATGCTCCCGCCTCGGCGAGCGCGTACGCCGCGGAGCCGGCCAGTACCGGGACAGCGAGCATTCCCGTCCCGACCAGTCCGAGCGTGAAGAGCAAATAGGCGGCATTTCCAGCAAGCGGCCGGAGAGCCGCCGCCGCTTGTTCCGCCGTCTGGATGTCGGTTTGCCCAGCCTGGTGAAGAGTGGCACCGGCTGTGAGCACAATGAAAAACATGATCAGGTTCGAGAAGAACATCCCCGTGACGACATCCCGTTGTGATGCTCTGAGCTCTCGCTGCATAGCGCGTTTCGGGCGCCCTTCGATCTTCTTCTCGATGTACTCTTCCTGCTCTGCGTTCTGCGCGGCCTGCCAGAAGAAAAGGTAGGGAGAGATAGTGGTGCCCAGGATCGCGACGAAGGTCAGGAGGTAGTCACGCGAGAACACGATCCTTGGGAGAATCGCTTGCCCCAGAACGGTGTCCCAGTCGGGATTCGCCGCGAATCCCGCAATGACGTAAGCGAACAGCACCAGCGTGAGCCACTTGAACACCCGGGTCATGGATCTGTACGACCCAAAGATCAACAGCGCCAGAATGAGCAGCGTGAACGCAGGCACGAACCACACGGCGGGGATGCCGCTCAACATCCGGGCGGCGGCGGCCATACCGCCCAGGTCGGCGGCGATGTTGATGGTGTTGGCGACGAATAGCAGCAGGCAGGCAAACCAGAGCAGCCACCGCGAATAGTGCTCACGCAGTACCGCGGCGAGTCCATGTCTCGTCACAAGGCCGATGCGCGCGCACATTAGCTGCACGGCGGTCATCAGCGGCAGTGTTATGAGAGCAGTCCAGAGGAGACCGTACCCAAATGCGGCGCCCGCCTGCGAGTAGGTCGCGATCCCGGATGGATCGTCGTCGGCGGCTCCCGTAACGAGCCCTGGACCAAGCTCGCGAACAAAACTCTTGAGCTTGGCCGACCTCGTCAGCTCATATTCCCGCTCGGGGCGTTCCTCTTCGCGACGTTCGACGTTGCGAGGCGGAACCGACATGAATTTTCTGATCCTGGGTTGCCCGCTATGAGAGATTGCTGATCACGCCGCCCTCCATCTTCCGACCGGGCGCAGCAATGCGAGGACTGTGCCCAGTTACCCGTGCGATTTGCTGGCCAGCTGCCTCAGCACGTACGGGAGAATTCCGCCGTGCCTGTAGTAGCTCATCTCCTCCGGCGTGTCGATCCTCGCGACCGCCTGGAATCTCTTCTCGCTTCCGGCAGCGCCGCGCGCGCTGACTGTAACCGTGGCGTGCGGCTTCATCGCATCCGACATTCCCTTGATGTCGTACGTCTCGAAACCGGTGAGGCCGAGCGTTTTGCGCGTCTCGCCATTCACGAACTCGAGAGGCAGAACGCCCATTCCCACGAGATTCGAGCGGTGAATGCGCTCGAACGATTCGGCAATCACCGCGCGCACGCCGAGCAGGAGCGTTCCCTTCGCGGCCCAGTCCCGCGAGGAGCCGGTGCCGTACTCCTTGCCGGCGACGATGACGAGCGGAACTCCTTTCTTCTGGAACTCCATCGACGCGTCGAAGATCGTCACCGCCTTCTCGCCCGGAACTCTGGCCGTCCAGCCGCCTTCCGTTCCCGGTGCCAGCTCGTTGCGCAAGCGGATGTTGGCGAAGGTCCCGCGCATCATCACTTCGTGATTTCCGCGGCGCGAGCCGTACGAGTTGAAGTCGGTGGTTTTCACACCCTGCGCGATCAGCCACTTTCCGGCCGGGCTGGATGCCGGAATCGAACCGGCGGGCGAGATGTGATCGGTAGTGATCGAATCGCCGAACAGGCCGAGTAGCCGGGCGCCGGTAATCGGACGAATCCCCGGCGGCGTTGCCGTCATGCCGTCGAAGAAGGGCGGATTCTTTACATAGGTCGATTTCTCGTCCCACGCATAGAGATTGCCCTCGGGAATCGGCAGGCTCCGCCAGTTGTCGTCGCCGTCGAAGACGTTCGCGTACTGGGTCTTGAACATCTCCGCCTTCACCGAGCGGAGAATCTCGTCCTCGACTTCCTTTGGAGCGGGCCAGATGTCGCGAAGGAAGACCGGCCCATCCTTGCCCACACCGAGGGGCTCGGTATTGAAATCGATGTCCATTCTTCCCGCCAGCGCGTAAGCCACGACAAGGGGAGGTGAAGCGAGATAGTTGAAGCGGGTGAGAGGATTGATGCGCCCCTCGAAGTTGCGGTTTCCCGACAGCACCGCCGCGACGACGAGCTTGTTCGCCTCGACCGCTTCGGCGATGGGCGGCGGCAATGGGCCCGAGTTGCCGATGCACGTGGTACAGCCGAATCCGACGACGTTGAAGCGGAGCTGGTCCAGCGAATCCATCACACCAGCGGCGCGGAAATAGTCCCTCACCACCTTTGATCCCGGGGCGAGACTGGTCTTCACCCACGGCTTGGTCATCAATCCCCGCTTTACCGCGTTGCGGGCGAGAAGTCCGGCCGCGAGCATCACGCTCGGGTTCGATGTATTGGTGCAGCTCGTGATCGCGGCGATCACGACCGAACCGTGGCGCAGCGAGAACTTCACCCCATTCATCTCCACCGGGACGGCAGTGTACTCCGCGGCCTGCTCGCTCGGATCGGTGGCAACCACCGAAGGTGAGAGCTGTGGAGAAGCGGAGACACTCATCGCCTGCTTTGCCGCGGCGACGGCGGCGACCGTTCCCGTGCGCGCGAGATCCGCGTTCAACGCTTCCTTGAACATCGACTTCGCCAGCCTTAGCGGCACTCTGTCCTGCGGCCGCTTCGGTCCCGCGAGGCTCGGCTCCACCGAGCCGAGGTCCAGCTCCAGCGTGTCAGTGAACGTCGGGTCGGCCATCTCGTCGGTGCGGAAGATCCCCTGCGTCTTGCAGTACGCTTCCACGAGCTGTACCTGCGCCTCGTCGCGCCCCGTGAAGCGCAGATACTTCAGCGTTTCGGAATCGATCGGGAAGAATCCCATCGTCGCACCGTACTCGGGCGCCATGTTGCCGAGGGTCGCGCGGTCGGCGAGCGAGAGGCTCGAGAGTCCCGCGCCATAGAACTCGACGAACTTTCCGACGACTTTCTTCTTCCGCAGCAGCTCGGTCACGGTGAGCACCAGATCCGTCGCGGTCGCACCGGGCGGCAGCTTGCCGTGCAGCTTGAATCCCACGACCGCCGGAATGAGCATCGAGACCGGCTGGCCGAGCATCGCGGCCTCCGCCTCGATACCGCCTACTCCCCAACCGAGTACTCCCAGCCCATTGATCATCGTGGTGTGAGAGTCGGTGCCGACGAGTGAGTCGGGGTAGGCGAAAGTCTCGCCATTTTCCTTGCTGGTGAAGACGCCTTGCGCGAGGTACTCGAGATTGATCTGATGGACGATGCCAGTGTCGGGCGGTACCACCCTGAAGTTGCGGAATGCTTTCTGGCCCCAGCGAAGGAAGGCGTAGCGCTCCTGATTTCTGTGGTGCTCGAGATCCGCATTGATCAGGAAGGCGGCTTCGGAACCGTACTCGTCTACCTGCACCGAGTGGTCGATCACGAGGTCCACGGGCTGCAGCGGGTTGATGCGCGCGGCGTCGCCGCCCAGTCGCGCGAGAGCGTCGCGCATGGCGGCCAGATCGACGACCGCGGGAACTCCGGTAAAATCCTGGAGCAACACTCTCGCCGTCCGAAACGCGATCTCCTTCTCCGTTTTTCCCTTTACATCCCAGCTCGCGAGAGAGCGTACGTCGTCGGCCCTGACGAAGTTGCCGTCTTCGTTGCGGAGGAGGTTTTCGAGGAGGATCTTGAGGCTGAAGGGCAGTCTGTCGGAATTCCCCCTGGAGAGCTTGGAGAGGGAATCCAGCCGAAAAATCGTGTACTTCCGGCCCGCAACATCGAGCGTAGACCGGCTACCGAAAGAATTCGGATGTGTCATTGTGTTTTTCTGGAACTGGCCGCGCCAGAGCGCTGGCCGGTGGTGCGCGGAGCCACTGCCGCGCGCAATTCCGAGTCGCGGCAGGCTACTCAAATCTAATAGATCCGCTCGGGGGCGAAAAGCAACAGAACGAGTTATCCGCTTCCAGCTTGAAGCGGGGGGCTGACAGCTTCACAACGTCGGGACGTCACAGCGCGGCACCCAAAATGCCAGTAATACAATAGCGGTATGGCCAAAAAGATCTTCTTAAAAACAGGAGCTAGTCAAGATGTTTATTCGTGTCTTGGTATTGTCAGCGTTAGCCGGCATGAGCGTGTCTGGATGCCAGCCGGCCGGAAAGGACGCGGGTAATGACACTACAGGAAGCCTGATTAACGCGCCGGCGGACACGAGCGTGACGGTGGAACCAATTGCCGAACCGGCAATTGCTGTGCAGCCGAAAGTAACTCCAGGGCCGCAAGGGCTAGTCAAGCAAGCAGGTCCGTCGAAGAATGAACTGCTTAGACTTGACCAGGCCAAGAAGGCGGCCGAGGCAGCACGAGCAGATTCAATCAAACAGGCGCAGGGAAGGGCCGAGGCGATAAGAATTGCCAGGCTGGACTCCGTGAAGCGAGCGGAAGCGGCAAGGGCTGTCGCCAGGACTGAACCGATCGTGCCGGCCGGGGCTGGCCAAGTAGCGCAAGGCAAGACTCCGTACGAAGAAAACTGCCGGAAATGCCACGGGGTGCTTGGCGTTCCGCCCAAGGCGATGAAGGCGAAGTTCCCGAAGATCATGGCGTTCGATGCGGCGTTCTTCGCCAAGCGCTCCGCCGATTCGGTGGTGACAGTGCTGACGAAGGGCGTAGACGAGAACATGAAGTCTTTCAGGGACAAGCTGTCGCACGCACAGATGGTCGCCGTGGCCGCCTACATCAGGTCGTTCGGCCAGAGGTAAAAGTAGCAGCGCCGGATCAGCTCCCAGCTTCGACCGTCGGCTCGCTGGTGGGATTGACCGTGGTGCCGCCGCCCCGCGCCTTGCCCCTCTCGAGACGCGTGACCTCGATGGCGTAGGTGGGACAGTGATGGACGAAATCACCATCCGCCGGCGACCACTCGACCACCGGCTCTTTCGGGTATGCCTTCCTGTGTTCGTCCATCGCCATCATGCCTGGCGCCATCGCGGCGCATAAGCCGCATCCGATGCACTTGTCCGGATCGACGGTGATCTCCATCGTCCGCCTGGGATAGACTCCGATACCCTGACGGTAGGTGTCGAAATGTTCGAGCGCTTCCATCGCGGCTGTATAGCCCGCTTCGATCACTTCGTCGGTATGCGAGAAGCTGAACCAGCCGATGTGCGACACCTTTGGCCTGATCAGGATCATCGGTGGCTTGCCCCACAATCTGAATGGCGCGAGCTGCAGCGCGTGCATCATCGTGGTGGCGGCGCGCATGTAAATGGAAGTGAAGCCCTGCAGGGAGATGTCGTTCTCGGGCACGACATCGCTGCTCCCGGTATCGACGGCTATCACTATGTCCATCCCGAGACTCGCGACGGATACCGGTAGATTGTCGATGACGCCGCCATCCACGCAGAGACGGCGGTCGATCACACCGGGCGGAAAGAATCCAGGAAGAGCGCACGAAGCGTACACCGCATCGGCTACGCTCGCATCCCTCAGGCCGGGCATCCCCCACACCACTTGCGTGCCGCGTTGAATGTCCACCGTATTCACGAGGATGCGCTTCTTCATCTGATGAAAGCTCTTCTTCAGAACTACGCCCTCGACCACCTGCCGCAGCGGCTCCTCGAGATATATCGACTGTGACTTCATTCTCTCGAGCAGCATTCCGATCCTGTTGATCCGGAAGAGATCGCGCCGCTTGAGATTGCGCGCGCGCTCCGCCATCTCATCCACCGGCATGCCCCCGCCATACGCGGCGGCAATGAGCGAGCCGATGCTCGTTCCCGCCACCACCGTCGGATCGAGCTTGAGCTCGATGAGTGCGCGAATGACGCCGATGTGCGCAAATCCCTTGAGTCCGCCGCCGCCCAGGACGAGCGCGATCTTGGGCCGGTTCGCTCGGGCTCGGGGCGGCGTAACGCGTTTCCTGGACTGGCTGGAAGGTGTGGTGCGGGCCATGCTCCGGTCGTGTAAAAGTGACTATAATGTACTGAGATACATCACACCTACAGAGAAGAAGCGATGATTCGTCCCACCGTTCTGCTCTCCATGACTCTTGTCGCGGCCATCTCGACGTCTGTGGCGAGTGCACAGACCTCGCCGGCGCAAAGCCCCATCTCCGTTGAGGAGATCGATGCGCACATCCGATTCCTCTCCTCCGATCTGCTCGAAGGTCGCGCGCCCGCGACTCGTGGCGGAGACATAGCCGAGCAGTACATCGCGACCGAGCTCCAGAGCTCTAGAGTGAAGCCCGGTGTCGGGGACAGCTCCTACTTCCAGCGCGTTCCCATCGACATCGTGAAGGCCGATCCAAAGACGATCAGCGTCACCGCGTCAGGAAAGGGCAGTGGAAGCCTTCGCTTCACCGATGATGTCGTCGTTTGGCCAGGCTCCGCCACCGATGCGAGCGCCGCCCGCGGCGAGCTGGTATTCGTAGGGTACGGTGCGGTGGCCCCCGAGTACAGATGGGACGACTTCAAGAACATGGATGTCAAAGGGAAGATCCTTCTCGTCCTCGTGAACGATCCGCCCGCGCCGGCCTCCGAGCCGAATCTCTTCGGCGGAAAGACTATGACGTACTACGGGCGCTGGACATACAAGTTCGAGGAAGCCGAGCGCCGCGGCGCCGCCGGGATGCTCGTCGTACACACGACGGAGCGCGCCGGATATCCGTGGCAGGTGGTGGTCGGCTCGAATTCGACGGAGCACCGCCTGCTTCCGCGCAATCCTTCGCTGCCCGCCCCTCTGGCGGTTCGCGGCTGGATCACCGACAGCGCGGCTACCGCGCTGCTCGCTCGCTCGGGCCTCGACATGGCGCAGCTCCGGAAAGAGGCTGAATCCCGCGATTTCCGCCCCGTGTCCACCGGCATCATCCTCGATGTCTCGATGCGCAACAGCATGCGGCACATGGCTGCCAATAATGTCGTCGGTGTTGTTCGCGGCATCGATCCAATGGTGCGCGACGAGTACGTCGCGTACAGCGCGCACTGGGATCATTTTGGAATAGGTCCCGTCGTCAATGGGGACTCGATCTACAACGGCGCGTTGGACAACGCTTCCGGCGTGGCCGACGTGCTCGCCATCGCGCACGCCGCCGCGGACGGCGTCAAGCCGCGTCGCTCGCAGCTCTTCGTCTTCGTCACCGGTGAAGAGTCGGGCCTGCTCGGCTCCGAGTATTTTGGGCAGCACCCGACCGTTCCCGCGTCGAAAATCATAGCCGCACTCAATGTCGATGGCGGCAACATCCTCGGACGCGTGCGTGACCTCAACGTGCTCGGCGAGAACAAGAGCTCACTCGGACCCAGCCTGGCGCAGCTCGTACGATCGGAGGGCGTGCGGCTTTCACCGGAAGCACATCCGGAGCAGGGACATTTCTACCGCTCCGATCACTTCTCGTTCGCCAAGGTTGGAATTCCCTCGATCACCATCGGCTCGGGCGCCGACTTCGTGGGACGCCCGGCGGGTTGGGGCAAGCAGCAGGACGAGGATTACACCGCGCACCGCTACCACCAGCCTTCGGACGAGTATCATCCCGACTGGGATCTCTCGGGTGCCGTCCAGCTCTCCGGCATCGTCTACCGACTCGGGCTCTCGCTCGGAAATGCGCAAACGGTTCCGACCTGGAACGCGGACGCGGAGTTCAAGGCTCTGCGCGAAGCATCGCGAAAGGCTCAGTGACGCGGCCCATGATTCCCGACCATGTTACTCCCTTGAACAATGCACGGTCTAAATGGTACAATAGTCTTATACTCGACTTCTCGGAGGGTGCGACATAATGCCAACACCTTTTTTGAGTTCTGAAGAGTACGACGAGAGAGCACATCAGCTGTATAACGAAGGACAGTATGACGAAGCTCTGGACGTACTCAGGGAAGGACTCGGCCTCTACCCGAACGCGGTGGAGCTCCACATTGGAGTTGGCTACGCGTATCACGCGCGGGAAGAGTACGCCTGGGCACGCCGCAGCTTCGAGGAAGCGCTGGTTCTCGATCCCGATCACGAGGACGCGCTCGCCGGCCTGGGCGAGACACTGCTCAAGTTCGGGCAGAAGGAACAGGCGCTCAGGAGCTTCCGCCATACCCTGGAACTAGGCTACCAGGATGACGTGGAGCTGATGCTCCAGATCGGACGCGCGCTGTTTCGGGAAGGCCAGATCGAGGAATCCAGGCAGTTCTTCGAGATCGCCGCGCGGCAGACTCCCGATGCGGCGGAGGCCGTGTCGTGCATCGGGTACGTCGAGCACAGGCTCGGCAACGATGACAGCGCCATCGCGACACTACGGCGCGCGCTGCAGATGGATCCCGATCACACCGAGGCGCGCATCTACCTCGGCAACATCTTCTACGATCGCGGCGATTACGAGGCCGCGCTCTATCATCTCGATCGCTCCGCTCCCGACGACCACTGGGACGAGCTCGGCATCTGGAGGCTGATCGAGCTGAAGAAGATGATCTATCGTCTGCGCGACAACGATCCGGAGCTGCGTCCGTGGGAGGACAGGCTTAAAGATCTTGCCGGGGAGTTCGACGACATCGATGAGATGCTGGCCGAGATCGAGGCGAAGGCGATGGACGCGGAGCAGACGGACGCGAAGGGACAGCTCGAGCTGTTCGGCGCGCTGCTCTCGAGCTTTGCCGATGTGAAAACGACGCCGGATTCGCACCGCATCGCCGTCGGCGATGGAGACACGGATGGAGACACGTTCGAGGGAACCTGGGAGGAGATCATCGACAAGATGCGAAAGGCGAAAGCGCTCGACGACAGCCCCAAACCGGAGCAGGATGCGGAGAGCTTCATTCGGCGCAAAGCGGATGCAGGGCTTTTGCGCATACTACGATGACTCCGCCGAACGCACAGGCGGCACTCGCCTCGCTCAATGGCGTCCGTCCGGTACTTGCGCATCTCGAAGCACCTCGCGGAGGAGAAGACCTCGCCGCCGACATCATCGATCTCTGGACCGGAGTGGAAGGCTCACTCCGCGCGCTGATCGGTGGATCGGCGCTTGGCGGACAGCAGCTCGTCCGCGCCGCGCGCCAGAGTGAGCTCATCTCCCTCGATCAGGCTCACTTGCTGCTGGAGTTTCTCGCCGCGCGCGACCGATCGAACAGAACCAGCTACAAGCCAACGCAACTCGATGGAGATGCGGCTCTCGATGGTTTCAGAGCGTACGAGTCCGCGCTGACCGGCGGTGCTCCGGTAAAGCGCGCAACTCCCACCACGCCGCAGCCGCCGGCCTACACCCCGCGCCCGGCACCGCCGGCACAACCAGTGTCGCCATACGCACCGCCGCCGCCCGGCGGGTACAAGCCGCTCGGCGGGTACAAGGCGCCCGCTCCCTACGTACCACCCGCGGCGGCGGCGCGTCCGACTACCATTGAGCAGCCGCCCCCGAATTTCGATTCACGGCGCCGGCATTTGCCGCTCTGGGTGATGATTGGAATTCCCGTCTTGGTTCTGCTGCTCGTCATCGGCGGATATTTCGCGTTCGGACGTGGAGGGACGAGCAGCGGGCTAACTGCCGGCATCGACGCGATGCAGGCCGGACAGCGAGAGAAGGCTCGCGGAGAGTTCGCCAAGGTGGCGAGAGACGACCCGAACGCCGCGACTCCGCATGTATTCCTGGCGCGACTCGCGCGCGAGGAGGGCGATCTCAACACCGCGCGCACGGAGCTCGTTGCCGCCTTGAGGCTCGAGCCCACCAACGCCATCGCGCTCCGCGAAATGGGTCTCGTCGTATTCTCCAGCAAACAGTACGACCTCGCGCGCGCATTTTTCGTTCGCGCGGTCACGGCGAATCCGGGGGATTCCGCCGCGCGGGGATATCTCGGATGCGCAATGATGCGGCTGAACCGCGTGCAGGAAGGAACGAACTGGATCAGCAAGGCGGGCTCCGGACCGTGGACCGCCTGCCTGCAACCCCTTACGACAACGACACCGCCGCCCTTGTGATCGAATTCAAAAACGTTGGCAAGACTTACAGATCACTCCTCGGCAGGTCGGTTCAGGCGGTCGAGGAGTTTTCGTTGCAGGTAGCGGAAGGTGAGATACTGGGCATCGCCGGTCCCAACGGCGCGGGCAAGACCACTCTCATCGCGATGCTGCTCGGCTATCTGCAGCCGACCAAGGGGAGCGTGGAGATCAAAGGCCTGCCCGCGCGCACCTACGTCGAGCGCCACGGCATCGGCTACCTGTCGGAGCTCATCGCAATCAACCCGAAGTGGCGCGCTGATACAGCGCTCGTGCGCTATGCGACGCTGGCAGGAATCCCGGAAGCGGAACTGCCCAAGCGCGTAGATGCGGTGATCGAGCTTCTCGGGCTGGGCGAGCACAGGGCGAAGAAGATAAAGGCGCTGTCAAAGGGGAATCTGCAGAGATTGGGACTCGCTCAGGCGCTGCTGCGTGACGAGGATATACTCGTGCTCGACGAGCCGACGCACGGTCTCGATCCTGTGTGGACGCAGCGCTTCAGGGACATCGTCGTCGAGCTGCAGCGTCCGGATCGCATCATCATCATGACGTCACACAATCTCGACGAGCTGCAGCGTCTGGCGGATCGGGTCGCGATCATCGATCACGGCCACCTTCAGCGCCTCGTCACGACCGGCTACGAGCAGACGCCGGAGACTTCCACGCGCTTCCGCGTCATCCTCGCGAGCGGACACGAGCTGATGCGCCAGTCGTTTCCGCGGGCCGAGCCGGTGGGAAAGGGCGAGTACGATGTGACGGTGGGTAGCATTCAGGAATTGAACACCGCGCTCGCGGATCTCATCGGGAAGGGGGCGCTGGTGGCGAGTGTCGTGCCGGAGCGATCAGTTCTCGAGCAGCAGTTCCGCGAAGCGGTGGGGGAATCAAAGTGAATCGCGCCAGGCTCGGCCGGTACGCACTCTGGCAGTTCCGTGATTTCGCGATCGAGCGCGGAATCTCCATTCTCATCATCGGTCTTTTGTGGGGCTACCTCGCCATAGAGCCGATGCGAAGAGTGATGGGACCGTCGTGGAGGGTGAATCCCCAACTGCCCCTCTCGCAGATAGTGACTATGCTCGCTTCGTCGATCGTCGCCATATCGGTGCTGATCGCGCTCAACGGCATCATCTCGAACGACCGGAAGATGGGCTACTACCGCTTTCTGTTTGCGAAGCCGGTGGATCCGCTCTTCTACTACGGCCAGCTCTTTCTCGTTTACCTCGCGGGCGTGGTGGTGGCGATGCTGGTGCTGTCGGGGCTCTTCATGATCTTCGCCGCGAAATTCAACGTGTTGTACCTGGTGCTCTATACGATCCTGATCTTCATCGGGATGGGTGGCATCGGCTTCTTCATCTCCGCAGCGACGCGCTACGACTGGGTGGTGCTCGCCGCGGTCTGGGTTGGCTCCCGCATTCTCCGCGGCGTTTTCGGCGACAGCACTGACTGGAGGGGCAAAGCCGTTCAGATTCTGCCGCCGGTGCACAAGGTCGACGAGGTCGCGCACTCGCTGATCGTCAACGGAACCGCGAACGTGACCGACATTCTCTGGCTCCTGGGTTACGGGGCTCTCTTCTTCGCTCTCGGGCTCGTGGTACTCCGCCGCCGCTCGATGGCGAGCTAGACTCAGCCGGCGAGCGCGCACGCTCCCTTCCAGCGGCAATGGATCCCAATAGCGTTCACAAGACAGTACTCCCTAACGGCCTCACCGTCCTCATCCAGGAGGACAGGTCGGCCCCAGTGGTCGCCATTGTCACGTATGTAAAGGCGGGATACTTCGACGAGAGAGACGATCAGAACGGTCTCGCGCACGCGCTCGAGCACATGTTCTTCAAGGGCACGCGCGACCGCGGTGTAGGCGACATCGCCAAAGAGACCAAGGCCAGCGGCGGGTATCTCAACGCCCACACCATCTACGACAACACCACCTATTACACGGTGTTGCCGTCGTCAGGCTTCACGAAAGGGCTCGAGATCCAGTCGGACGCGTACGCCAACTCCGTGATTGACGCCGGAGAGCTGGCCCGTGAGATGGAGGTCATCATCCAGGAGGCGAAGCGGAAATCGGACAATCCCTCCTCCGTCGCGACCGAGACCTTGTACGGCTTGATGCACGACGCGCATCGCATCAGGCGCTGGAGGATCGGCAGGGAAGAGGGACTGCGATCGTTCACGCGCGCGAAGATGAACGAGTTCTATCGCAACTTCTATCGTCCCGGCAACACCGTGCTCAGCATCTCCGGAGATGTCGACCCCGCGGATGCACTGCGGCGTGTGACGGACATCTACGGCGCGCTTCCGCCTGGGGAGCCCGCAAGAACGCCAGGACCGGCCGAGCCGGACGCCCAAGGCTTTCGCTATCGAGAGCTCTCGGGCGACATCGCGCAGAGCCAGCTCGTGTTCGGGTGGCGTACACCCGGCACACTCGATCCCGATACGCCGGTGCTCGACGTCGCGGCATCGGTGCTCGCGACCGGTCGGGCGTCGCGTCTCTACCGCGCCGTTCGGGAGCTCAAGCTCGCATCCTCCGTCGCGGCCTACGACTATACGCCGACCGAGCTCGGGGTCTTCGTAATTCATGCTGAAGGCGAGCCGGAGAAGACCGCGCAGGCAGCGCAAAGCATCTGGGATCAGATGCGGCAGCTCCGTGAAGATCGCCTCGACGCTCACGAGCTGACCCGCGTGCGGCGCATCTTCGAGGCTGGTTGGGTGCGAAGACTCGAGTCCGCCGAGGGGAGGGCGAACCATCTGGCGGAATGGGAAGCGCTCGGAGACTGGCGGCTTGGGACCCGCTACTTCGAGCGCTTCATGACGAGTGAGCCCGCCGACGTGCAGCGCGTTGCGCGCAAGTACCTCGAGCCCGCTCTGGCAGCGGCTCTCATCTATCGCCCGGAAAAATCGCCGCGGATCGCAAGCAATGCGGCCGAGATGCTGGAGCTGCTCGACGGCGCCGCGTACCAGCGGCTCGCTCCGATCCCCGTCCGCACCATGGGCACGGCCACTCGCACCGCTGGCGCCATCTTCGAGAGGGAAGAATCGGGAATCTCCATATTCCGGACGCGGGCGGGGATTCCAATACTCGTACGCCGCAAGCCGGGCGCGGCAATGGCGCATATCGGTCTCTACATCGTGGGAGGAACAATCGAAGAGCCGGCGGAGGAGGCTGGCCTCACCATGCTCACCGCCCGCACGATGCTCAAGGGCACTGCCGGAAGAAGCGCCTCGCAGATCGCGGAAGACTCGGAGATGCTGGGCGGAAGCATTTCCGCGAGCGCGGGGAGCGACAGTTTCGGCTGGTCCTTTTCCGTCCCGAAGTCGCGACTCGGCGAGGCGCTCGAGCTGCTCGGCGACGTGATTCAGCACCCTACGATTCCTGGAGATGCATTCGAGACGGAGAGAAGCGTCGCCCTTTCGAGCGTCGCGATGCTGCGCGACGACATGTATCGCTATCCGATGAGGCTCGCTAGCTCGCTCGCGTACGACGGACATCCCTACGGCGTGCCGGTGATGGGAACCGATGAGACTTTGCGCGCGATATCCGCTGAAAGGGCTCGGGGCTGGCATCGCGCGCGCGTGCTGGCGTCCGCGGCGGTTATCGGTGTCGTGGCGGATCTGGACGTCCGAGAGGCGGCCGATCTCGTGGCGAAGGAATTTGGATCGCTCGCGCTGGCGAACGCGCCGGACATCGCGGCACCTGACTGGCCGCTGGCCACCCGGTTCGCCGCCGAGTCGCGTGACAAGGCACAGACGGCCATCGCGCTCGCGTTTCCGGCTCCAGCTCGCACCGAAGATGCGCGCTTTGCCGCGTCCCTCATCGCCACGGTGGCGAGCGGCCTCGGCGGCCGCTTCTTCGACGAGCTGCGCGAGCGGCAGTCGCTAGCCTACACCGTGCAGGCGGGCGTCAGCGAAAAGAAGCTGGCTGGCACATTCCTCTCCTACATCGCGACGTCGCCGGAGAAGGAAGAAACCGCACGGGAAGGACTGCTGGGTGAATTCGCCAAGCTGCGCGATGCTCTGGTGACGGATGACGAGCTGTCGCGGGCCAAGGAATACGTCGTCGGTACGCACGCCATCAGCCAGGAGAGCGGGGGAGCGGTGCTGGGCGAGATGCTCGATGCATGGATGTTCGGCACCGGCCTGTCGGAGCTCGACGAGTACGATGCGCGCATAAGAGCGGTAACCGCGGATGAGATGCGCGAGGTCGCCCGGCGATACTTCGATCCCGAGCGTCGGGTGGAGGGGATCGTTCGCGGGATAGGAAGGTCGGTCTAGCCGCGTGACGCGCATTGGTGGGGATGCAAAGGCAGGAAAAGCAACAGAACGAGTTATCAGCGTCCAGCTTGCAAGCTTGACAGCTAGGAGCTTCACTACGTCGGGACGTCACTGGCGGGCTTCGCGAAGCTTCATGTTTGGCGGAAGGCGTATGCGCACGGGACATTCGCGCCATCAGTCTCAATGACTTCATGTCATTGACGGCCCAGGTGACGGAAGTCCGCAAGAGGCTTTACGGACTGACAAAACGAGTAGCGAGTTCCGCGTCGTAGGAGTTGGCCGTAGAGTGACGTCCCGACGTAGTGAAGCTGCCCGCTGTTCAGCTTGAAAGCTGGGAACTGAAAACTCGTTCTGTTGCTTTTTCCCAGCCGACAACTCGTTCTGTTAAGAGGCTAAAAAAAAGGTTCTTCACGGAATTCCGGGAAGAAGAAAAGGGACGAGCTTTCGCTCGTCCCTTCCTTTGCCGTCCAATAGAATTACGCCGCGAAACTGCTACGGTGCTACGGCTTTACGACGATGATCTGGTTCGATGTCACAGTGCCAGTGGTGATAGTCAGTCCGCCAAGCAACAGAGCCGGCTTGAATACTGACGCTGCCGGAGGCGTTGCGCGCAGCACGTGAGTGCCGGGCAGCAGGAAGGCGAACCTGAAATCCCCGCTCGCATCTGTCACAGCGCTGCTGACGAGATGCGCCGATACGGTATCGGCGAGCAGCGAACCCTCGGTGAGAACCTCCACCGTGGCGCTCGGAACGACTGCGCCCGTTGCGCTGTCCGCATGAACCGATCCTGTCACGCTGCCCGTGATGTCCTCAGCGACGGCGCGAATGACCGGCTTGAAGTTGAAGCCGTTCAACGCGGTGTTACCGCGCATCACGAAGCTCCGGCCGATATCGAAATCGAGCGTCATCACCGAGCCGTTCTCGGTCAGCTGAATCGGCTGGTCGAGGTTGATCTTGATTCCCGTCCGGCCCGCGCTCGGGAAGGATATCGGCGGCGTGGCGCCGTCTTTCAGAGTGATGATCGAACTGTCCGTATCGAGAATGAGACGGAAACCGTTGTAATTACCCGTGGCCAGAGTCGTCGCGCCGAGGTTCCTGGTTTGGCCGCCGCGCAGCTCCAACAGATTGATCCAGGCGTTCGGCTCCGCGACTGTAGTCCAGCCGCCATGATTTGTTTCGTCGGCTGCTTCCGCATCGGTCGTTGCAGCTGTCCTGGCATCCACACGAATCACGAAAACGTCGACACGCGAAACCTCAGAGAACGGAAATGGCGCGTCGGTCAGGCGAACCGTCAGCAACCCGGTGCCAGTGCCCGAAGAGTCGCTGCACGCGGCGAAGGCAATAGTGCTGATCACTAAAGCCGCGAAGAGGCGAATTGTCTTGCTCATATTATTGGTCTCCTGCATCGAGTTCATGAAATATCTTCTGAAGCGGGTTCGTCCCGCGCTGTCGCGTGCAGAGCGCGACCCTATTAGATAGACTCCGACATCACGCGCGACGGTCACAGCTCATCCGCGAAACTAGTTTGTCGGCGGTGGCCGGTGGCTCTGGCCGGGATTGGATTTCTTCCCGCCATTGGCGGGAACGCCCGCCGGAGGACCCGCCGTAGCAGGACGGCCGGTGGTAGTGGGTGCGTGGCTCTGCCCGAAATCGCGTCCGGTTGCGGCGGGGCGATTCGCCTGCCCGGCGGCCGCCTGCGCGGGCAGTTCACCCGGCATCCTCTCGAGATCAGCGTCCGACGCGCGCACAGTCAGACGGTCGAGTACACGCTGCAGCGCTTGATCAGAGGAGAGTCCGCGGTCGGTCAGGCTGCCGATGACGAAGAGCGGCACGGCGAGAGAACGTCCCGAAGGTGCCTTCTTCGCCAGCAATGTGACCGACGCGCCATCGACGCCCTTTCGGATCGCTTCAGCACCGGCTTCGATCTCGTCGCCAGCAGGCCTCGATCCGCGACCGCTCGCAAGAGCGGATCTCGCGTTATCCATTCTCTGCGCCTGTTCGTTCACCGAACGCTCGATGTCTTTTGGATCGACGCCCTTGGCGGCAAACTTGAGTGCGCGGTTCTCCAGCGCCTCAGCGGGCAGCTGACGCGCACGCGCATCTGCAATGCGGGCAAGAACGCGCTGCGCAACGTCGGCGGGAAGCACTTCTCGCAGACGCGTCGAAGGATCCTTTGCTGGAGTCTGGGCGCTCGATCCATGCGCAACCAATACGGTCGCGAGCAGAAGCAGGGCGAAGCTTCGAATGTTGTTCATATATCTCATCTCCGCTGAGGAGCGATTTGCGGTACGGCTTGCACCGGCGTGGTGCAGTGCGCCGGAGTTCCGGCGCTCATACCGGATAGACTCTCCACACCGTTTCCAAAGTCACATTCCGGCCTATTCAATGACGAGCAACCCGACAGTTCCGCCAAATTCGTCGAGCATCGAGAGAAGACCTGGAGGCACCATCCACGCGCCTTTGTCGATTCTCAAATTCATCTGATACTTTCCCGGACTCATCGGCAATGCAGTGGACCACCATCCGCCGCCCGAAGGCTGGAGTCGCACCGGCACCCAGTTGCTGAAGTCTCCAGTGATTTCTACGAGCTGCGCCCGGGGGGCGTTGACCCTCAGGGTGACCAAACCGGGACTCCTCTGCTCCGCGGCGAAGCCGGCAACAGCTCGCAAATCGTCATCGGGGCGCAACTCCAGTGGATTTCGCTGTGCACCCGGCGGCAGGGCCGTGCGGTTACGTCCCGTCGCCAGGCGAATGCTCAGCGAAATAAAGCGTCCGCCCGGAAATCCCTGGACTGGGTCGATGGGATACGTGCCTCCGCCCGCCACCAGCGCGAGGCGCGGCGTCATCCACGCCACGGCGCTGAAACTCGCCCACGATTTCGTGTTCGCGCTGAGGTTGGTGAGCTGATCGCCAAACCGGTTTCCAACGAGTGCGGCGAGATCGAGCCTGTCGCTCGTCCAGGAGAGCGATACCTGGCCGTCCGTGTATCTGATGGAATCACTGACGACAACCGGACTGATCGTGAGCAACGCTCCAGCGGGTCCGAAATTCAGCGACGCGCCGGCTTCGCCCTGGAATACGCTGCCCCACGCGCCACCGTCCCAGGTCGCTCCGCCACCGCCACCGAAGAAAACCTCACCGCTCTGGCGCACGAAATGGAGCCGGCCATTGCCGATCGCTTCGCCCGTTCGTGTCCCATCCTGGTGCGCGCTTCCGCCGGCGAATCCACCCAGCTCGGCAACAATACCACGGGCCTTCGGTGTGAACAGGGACGCGGATAGGGAGCCCTGAGTGCTCCAGCCACCCGACGTGAACTGTGAAAGCGTTCCCCAGGCGTCAACCGCCGCGTTGGGCCAATCGGCGAGAATGTGGGGTGTCAGGGCGGCAGCGCTGGTGCTCAACGTGTCGGCATAGCGAAGCGCCACCCAGCCGGCGTCCACGCTGCTTTCGACGCGTTGCGCGTGAGCTGTATGCGCAAAGAAGAGGAGCGTCGTGAGCGCTCCTCTCAGGATTGCAGCGAGTAAAGATTTTTCAGCTTTCAAGGAACAAGAAAGATATCGGTTTCTGCGGACCGATTCGATTGTTCTAGGTCGCGCTCTGCGCTGGGGCCCCGACACGGATCACCGAGCTCTCGGTGCCAAATTCGTCCGAGCTCTTCACCGCAAGCGGATCCGCCACCCACCGCGAGCCATTGATAATGAAAGCATATTCGTGCCGGCCTGCCGAGAGGGGAACCGACACGGCCCATACACCGGGTGCTCCTGACAGTTTCAGTTGAGTGGCGCCCTTGGTCCATTCATTGAAGTCGCCCACCAGTTCCACTCGCGCGGCGCCGGAGTCGACGAAGACGAACCGGACGAGCTGTACGGTCTCGGGTTGCGGGATGGACTGTGCGGTTCGTGAGCTCGCCGGCGAACGCGCCGAGATCCGGGAGCCTACCGCGATTCCGGAGAGCGCAATGATCGCGCTGATTCCAGCCGCCATGGCGAGGCCGGTCAGCGGAGACAGCCGGAACACCCGCTGGGTACGCCACCAGGAGGCGTTTGACGAGGCCCGCACCGGATACAGCGCGGTTCCTTCCATCCGCACCTTCTCCATCAGTCGCTTCTCGAACGACGGGTGCGCGTGCTCAGCCGCGCGCAGCGGCGCCGCAACTTGCTCAACGAATGCCGCGTCCTCGGCCTGTGTCTTGTCGTCGAAATTCTCAGCCATGATAAACCCCTTCCAGTAGGTCGCGGAGCGCGTCACAGGCCCGCTTCACTCTCATCTTCAACGCCGAAACACTCACACCCGTCATCTCGGCGATCTCTTCGTAAGGCAACTCTTCGACGTGCTTCAGAAGGAAAGCCTCACGCTGTTCGGCCGGAAGCATGCTCAGTGCGCGCTCAATGTGCCCGCCCACATCGTTGTCAGCTTCCGCCTCGGAACCGGGTGCGACGGCCCGCTCGATCGCGTCTGTGGCTGGGAGAAACCGAAGCTCCCGGCGGCCCTGTCGCGATGCATAGGTCCTGCACTCGTTGACGACGATCTGGTAAAGCCAGCCTCCAAAACGTTCCCGATCCTTGCAGCTTCGAAGTCCGCGGAAAGCGCGCATGAAAGCCGACTGAAGCACGTCGTCCGCGTCCATCCGCGAGCCGAGCATCCGCACGGCAAACCGGGTGCACGTATCCTGATAACGCCGAACCAGGCCAGCAAACGAGTCGATGTCGCCGGCGAGGACGGCAGCAATCAATTCTGCGTCCGACAAGCCTGTCATAAGTGAATGACTACCTGACACCCTGGGGACGTCACAAGGTCATGTTATTTGCCGGCGGGCGTTTGGAAGGACTGTTTAGCTACCGCGCGCTTGCGTCCAGTCCCTTTTGCGCCTCGAATATCACGACGGTCGCTGAGCGAAGCCGTCCTCCGGGCGCGCGTAACCCGCGAACCGTGTTGTAGTCGCCTGCTTCGTACACGACGAGTCCCTTGATCGGTGTCTGCGCCGTCGCCCACGACAGAACGCCCCGTATCGCGAGCTCCTGGCTCAGCTCGCCGTGGACAAGTGGATATCCGCCGGCGGCGAACACCCAGTGCTCCTTGGGCTTGGGGAATCGTTGCATCCACCTCTGCGCCACGCGCAGATGCGTGTCGAGCGAGGTCGCGCCGTCGAATCCCGCCAGCAATGAGAAGCCGACGACGTTCATCGGCGAGCCAGGCGCTGCCGCCCACATGTACAGCGTGCTATCCCGGGTGCCGTAGCTGCTCATCGATACCGCGACCTTGATGCTGGGATAGACGTAGTGGGCGATTCGCGCCGCGCGCATCAGATAGTCGATCCAGTACTCTGGTGTCTGGTCCCCCAGAACTCTCGTGCCCTCTCCATTCGGATCAACGGCGGGTATCAGATAGTCCGGCCGCAGGCTTCTCGCCAGCCGATCCACATCCTTCACGCGCGCGACCGTATAAGCTTCGCGCGACTGCTCGATCTCCTGTTGTGCGTTCTTGGGATAACCGAGCGAGACGATGACCAGTGTGCTGTCGCTACGAGCCTGGTCTATCGAGCGCACGAGGGAGTCGAGCGCAATACCCCGAGCCGCTTCCGGATCGACGACGATGCTTATGGCGTCGACCCCCAGTGTGTCGACCAGCGCGAGATCATTTCTGAGCGCGACCGGCGGTGGCGCACCTCTCAGATCGGGAAAGATCTTGAGACCGATTCGGAAATCTCCCTCGGGATGCTCCTGCAGCTGATCGTTTGCGTGGTGTGCGTAGCTCGTGATTCCAGCGAACGCCCCGGGGAGCTCTACGAGCACGAGCGCCGCCATCGCGATCGCTGCTCCGGCAAGCCCCACCCGCACGAACCGCGTGAAACGCCATCGCGCCGGGAGAGAGGGCGCGAATAACGGAACCAGCATGTAGAGCGGGTTCCACAGCGCGGGCGCGCCGAAGAATGTGCCGATCATGCTCGCCTGCGCGGCGTTCAGCGTGAGGGCGAACATGGGAGGTGTGGTGCCACGCGCGATCATGAACTTCGCCACGGCCACGATCGCGATGATGACATTGTAGCCGAGCAGCGGAAAACCCATGAGCGGAGTGACCAGCCGTCGGGTGAGGGCGTAGATGCTCTGCAGCACGAACAGGAGGGCGGTGAATGGCCAGAGCCACGCCACCAGGAAGATCGCCCGCCCGTAGAGAATGGAGGCCGCGGTGTAGGCGACGACGAGAGCCGGGAGGAGCAGCAGGCCGCCGATTCCGGTGATTGCCTGGAACGACCGCGGGATGCGCCTGAGCTGTGCGATCCGCCCGGCCATCAGGATATCCCACGCGATCATCGCGACGGATACGATGATGAAGAGGGCCCCGAGCAGCCTGTGCGGGATCATCGAGCGAAGCTAGATGTGGCTGCGCGCGCTGGCAAGCACTCGTGGCCGGCCGTACCTTTCGATTGCATGAATCGCGGCGCACTGTTCTCTCTTCCCAATACGGTCTCGCTGTCGCGCCTCGTGTTGGCGGTCGCATTCGTGCTGGTTTCAGGAAGGTGGGAACGCGTAGCCCTCATCGTTCTGGCGGGGTTCACGGATTTTATTGATGGGTGGCTGGCGCGCCACAAGAAATCCGAGAGCACTTCGGGTGCACTCATCGATCCGCTTACCGACCGGGTATTCGTTCTCGTCGCGATTTCAGTCTTCCTGGCCGAGGGCCAGCTCGGTACGGGCCAGTATTTCATCTTCCTCAGCCGCGACATCGCCACGGCCGTGGGATTCATAGTTGCCAAAATTATTCCATGGCTCCGGCCAGCGGTGTTCAGGGCGAGACTGCTTGGCAAGATCATAACCGTGCTGCAGCTCATCACGCTCGTTGCGGTGATCCTCGTTCCCGAGTACACGGAGCTGCTCGTGCTGGCGATAGGCATCACCGCCGCGGCATCCATCGTCGATTACACGGGAGCGCTCTGGCGCGCCCGGGCTCGCTAGCAGGCTCCCGAGAGCAATCAATGCGCCTCACACGCATAGTCCCTGGCGTTGCTGTGACTCTGGTGCTCTCCCTGCCCATGATGGCGGGCGCGCAGGAGCCGCGGCAGCGCTTTCAGAGTGAAGGCAGGCTCGACGTGATCGTCGCGCACACCACGGCCGTCCAGGTCGGCTACGGTCTCAGTATCCCCGCGGGGATATATGTGCGAACGGGCCTGGTCGTGGGCGCGGGCGCAGGACGCAATGGCTTCGATGCGCGGACGGATCTGATCACGAGATTCAGCTTCGACCCGTTTCGTCAGAGCCGTTGGGCGCCCTACGCGGGCGGGGGAGTCTCTGGCCGGTTCAGGCCAACGGCGGACGGCGGCTCAAACGCATACCTGCTGGTGTTTCTCGGGCTCGAGGGACCCCTGCCGCGCGGCCAGAGCTCCGGCATCGTGCCGGCGTTCGAGCTCGGGTTGGGGGGAGGAGCGCGGTTCGGGGTGATTCTTCGCAGAGGTATCACCGCGCGACGGTAGCAAGCAACAGAACGAGTTACCGGCTGGCGCACGTTTGCTCGGCGGCGCTTGCATCCGGATGAACCTCATTGACTGAATGACTACCTGCCGGGGGCGATCAGCTTTCAGGCAGTGGGCTGCGGGCTTTTGCCACCGCGTCCCACCCCATTTCCCGAAAATTCCGGATGCCTCAAAAAAAACGGCGCCCATGAGCGCCGCTTCTTCAGACCGCTACCTTCGCTTTCAGCGGCTGGGCGAATCTCTCACCCAGAACTCTAAGCTCGCCGACTTCCGACGGAGTCAACTCGTGGTACCGCTCCGCCAGATATTCAATTGTGTTGTCGAACCATTCCTTCTGGTCCTCAGGCGCCGAACCGACTACGCCGCAGCGCATAATGTGCTGGAACAGCTCATCCCGGGCCTCCTCAAATGGAGACGCCGCTCGGACAGGCTCCTTCCGGAATCTGGTTTTCTGATTGTTCATCAATTGGGTTGAAGAAAAAATTCCATGAGATCGTGCTTCATCTAATCTAATGACATTAGGCACCATCTCATAGGAGAAGGGTTCATGCCGCCGCCCTTTTCTTGATGAAATCGAGCACCAATTCCGACAGATGATCCGGATTTTCTTCCGGAATCAGGCGTCCCACTCCCGCCAGACGCACTAACCTCGCATCCGGAATCGCGCTTACGAGGCGATCGGCGATCTTCGGATCAACCCACTTGTCCTCGTCACCCCAGACGATCAAGGTCGGCGCGTGGATCTCGGCGTACTCGTCCTCGTCCAGATCGGCTCTGTGGATGGAGCTGGCGAGCGTGAGCAGGTGATTCGCGCCATCTTTGCCCACGAAGGGTGCGAGATAGCGCGCGACCAGACGCATTGGCATGTGCTCCGGGTCCGCGACGCTCCCCTTGAGAACTCCTTCGAGCAGGGGCGCGGCGCCCATCACCCCTCGCGTGAGACTGAACGCGAATCGAGCGGTGCGACGCTGCATCTGCGTGATGTCTCTCGCGGGCAGCTCGTCGAACGCGGGCGTATTGATCAGCACCAGCTTCTCGACACGGTCTGGCCGGGTGGCGGCGAGCTTCATCGCCACATCTCCGCCGAAATCGACACCGACGATCACCCCGCGGGCTACACGCAGCACCGTCATCGCGGCATCGAGATACTCAGCCTGCGCCGCGATTCCGAAGTCCGCGTCCATCGGCCGGTCCGACTGGCCGTGTCCAAGCAGATCTATCGAGTACGCAGTGTGACCCGCGCCCGTGATGGCCGGGGCTACCGCTCGCCAGAGAAAGTTGCAGGTGCCGAATCCGTGCACGAGGATGACGGCGGTGCCACCGTGCCCGTATCGCTCGACGTGCATCGCACCCGGACCAACCGGAGCTCGCAGGATATCAGCTTGCATCTCTATACCCCTCTGGTAGCTTTCGCGTCAGAATCAATCTCAGCCGTCATCAACCGCACTCTACCACGGACGTCATGCCCCCTCTCAGCGAAAACCCGAAAGACAAGAACGTATCCAGAAAGAACTCCGTCAGGGAGGCCCGCAATGCATCAAGCCGGCCAAAACCCTTCTACTGGCTGCTCGGCCTGATCGTCGTGGTAGGCGTCGTATCGCTGGTGTACGTCGCCAGACAGCCAAAATCCGGCCCGACGGACGTCCTTCAGGCGCCCGACACCACCGACGCGGGACCGGCGCAGGGATACTTCATGGGCAAAGTCGATGCCCCCGTGAAAATCATGGAATACGCCGACTTCGAGTGCCCTTCCTGCGCCGGCTTCGCTACCATAACTGAGCCCGACGTGCGCAAGCGCATCATCGAGACCGGACTCGCCAACGTCACCTACTTCGACTTTCCGCTCACGCAGCACCGTAATACGATGGGCGCATCCAACGCCGCCGCTTGCGCCGACGAGCAGGGAAAGTTCTGGCCCATGCACGACCGGATCTTTGCCACGCAGGACGAGTGGAATGGTGAGGCAACTGACAGCCCGAAGGCATTCTTCAAGCGCTACGCGGGCGAAGTCGGTCTCGACGTTTCGCGGTGGGAGAGTTGCTACGATGCGAAGAAATATCAGAAGCGCATCAACGCCAATCTCGCCGATGGCTTGAGACGGGGCGTCCCTGAGACGCCGACCTTCATCATCGGCAACAAGATGTATCCGGGCTCGCAGTCCTACGACAAGATGAAAGCGCTGGTCGACGCAGCGGCGAAAGCGGCGCCTCCCACGAGCCCGACCGAGAGCCCGACCGCAGCTTCCGGAACGCCGCCCGCGAAGTGACCAAGCGGATGATCGTGTCCGCGCTCGCGCTGGCCGGGATCTTCATTGGACTCTATCTCACGCTCTACAAACTGGGCGCGATCGGGCAGCTTAGCTGCAGCATCGGCTCGTGCGAGACGGTCAACACCAGCAAGTGGTCCACCTTCCTCGGGCTGCCGGTGGCTCTGTGGGGAGTCTTCTTTTACCTGGACGTCTTCGTCATCGCGCTGGTGGGATCGCAGCCCCGCTTCGAGGCATCCCGCGCCATCTCGTTCGTTCTCGCGGGCGAAGCGGCGGTCGGCGTTCTCTTCTCCGCGTGGCTAACCTATCTCGAGCTGGCGGTGATCCACGCCATCTGCACCTGGTGCGTCACGTCCGCGTTCCTCGTGACGCTGATCTTCGTCCTCAGCGTCGCCGATCTGCGCGAGAGACCCGCTACAACCGCGAGTTGAACGACTGCAACTGCCGAACTGAACGAGTGGTCAGCGGGACTGCAACTGAACTAGTGATCAGCGGTCAGCCTGAAGCCGACAGCCGGAAGCTTCACTACGTCGGGACGTCACCGTAGGCGTGACGGCGTTCGCCTCGAAAAGTGAGCGCGTGCAGTGGCTCCGAATGCGACGGAGGAATGTCAGTGTCGTAGGCAGCTCGCGGCTACGAGCTTCTTTGCGGTAGCTGGCAACTGACAACTTGTTCAGTTGTCCTCTTCTTTGTGGCAACTGACAACTCGTTCTGTTGTCGTTGAGACAGTGCCTCATCCGCCGAGATGAAAACTCCTGCTACGCCCGCTTGATGTCGTCCTGACGAGACGCAGCGTCGTCCAGACGAAGGCGCGGCTTGGTATCGGCGGGGTTGTCCTGACCTTCCTGGTTCGCGCGCCGGCGAAAGGGCACCAGATCCCTCCCCAGATGCACCAGAGAGCGCGTCGCCACCGTGCTCGCCAGCGGCTCCGGGATCCCCATCACCCGGATGTAGGTGTCGATTGCGCGGTCGAACGAGAGATCCTCGGCCAGCGTGTCGACGAACATGAGAGCGTTGTCCACATGACCGCGAATAATCGTCTCCTCGGCGCGCGCCTGCGAGAGGCGCAACCTGCGCTCGGCGTTGGGATTGAGCTTGCGGCCGAAGATCGACTCAGGAAACAACTTACGAAGCATTAAGCCTTCCTTTGGTGGGCGGAATCCAGTAGTTGGATTGTAGGCACGGACCGTACCATTCGATAGCCCTCTCCAGGCTCGTCCGGCTCGATGGGAGGCCGCGTCGCGCTTCTAGGGTGACGTCAGAGTCAGCACCAGCGCGAGGCTATAGTTTCCCGGGGTGTCGAGAGTCCAGGAATAGAGAGTCTGAAAGTAGAGCGTCGTCGTGTTGCTGGCAGTCGCCGTGCCCGTGACGAGATTCGTTCCGGCGGTGGTCATCGCCACAAAGGGCCCGCCTGCATTCTTGCTCCACATGAGGTCGCCCGCCGGCTTGTTCGTGCGCGCCGGGGCTCCCGGAGAGGTGTTCGTCGCGTTCCATACCGCCGTTGACGCCCGAAGGTTGAGCGTCCACGGCGCATTGGCGCTCACGATGAAGGTTGGGCCCGTGGTCGCGTTGAACCCGGCATTGAAATCGGCCGGAGTGGGGGTGGTGAGCGGGGTCGGGTTCTGACTCACCTGCAGGCGTATCACGCGACCTGCTGTCATCGAAACGGTCCCGCCCGCGTTGCAGCTCGCGTTACCGTTGACGGTGCACGTTTGTGCGCGAAGGGCCAATGGCCAGCTCGCGATTGAGGCCATCATCATTACTGCGAAGCCGGAGACTTTCAGGCGGGTCAATTGTTCTTCCTTTCAGCGCGAAATGTGCCCGACGAAGTGATACCGTCGCTCGACGCGCCGACCCATGTTCCGGTTATCGTGTCCGCCACGATGCGACCGACGTGACGCCGCGGAACGGATTCGACGTCGGCATCGAAGTCGATCACGTCCGTACCCTGCTGGCTTCCGCTCACGAGCCCGCTGAGTAATGTGCTCTGTCGGGTCTGCTCGTTGACGGCCGTGAGATCGAGCCTGCCCTGGAAAGCCGTGCCGGATACGCGTGAGATGGTGAGGACGCCAGTGAGAGTTTCGCGGGCCGGCCCCGTCTCTGCTCCCGCATAGTTCCATGACCCGCTTAGCTTGAGCAGCGAAGGTTGCGGCTCGGTAGAGCGAAGGCATGCAGACAAAATTACCGAGCTGCCCGCGAGCACCAGCACCCGAAGCGTTTGGCGGAATGTCAAGTTGCCGGAGCCCGTCATTGGCGCGCCGGCGTCAAGGATGACTTTGAGATCTCAACAGCCGCTGGCGCATTGCCCTTCGGCACGACACGCCCACCTTGCGGAGTTGGCCCCTGCCACATTCGAATCGGACGCGGATCGAGTATGACCGAGACCGAATTCACATCTTTGCCGTTGACTACGAAAGGAGCCAGGGGGCCACGCGGCACCAGCGGCTCCGTCAGCTCTGACAGGTCGAATTCGAGGGTGTACGTTCCGACGGGAAGCGCGTCGAACCTGGCAGTCCCGGATGCAGTCATCCTCGCAATCCACTCGCGACCGGCGGTGTCGCGTGCGATCACACGCGCCTTGCTGAGGTCGACTTCCACATCGGAGATTCCAGAGCGCGGAGCGACGGTCAGCTCCACCTCGGCCGATGTCGAGAGGAAGACGCCGAGATCGCCGGACCCGGCACCGATGGGACTCCATCCGTCCGGCAGCGATGCCTCATCGAGGACGACCGGCTTGCGTGCGTCTCCAGACACCCGGTACTTGCCGCTCTCGTCGGCGGTCGATGTTTCCCCGCCACGCCGCACTATCGCTCCCGGCACTCCAGGCTCGTTGCGGTCTCGGCGTTGATTCCCATTCAGATCCTCGTACACGTAGCCGGAGCTGCCGGGCGTACGCAGCATCGGAAGCGTCAATGTGTGCTCGAAACGTGCACCGACGATCCACGGGACTCGTCCACTGACCGCATGGAAAATCGAATTGCTCTCCATGTCCACCTTGAGCGCAAAGCCGTTGATCAGAGGGATCGCGATGCCCGCTCTCATGATCGCAGACTTCTCGTCGCCGAATCCGTTTACGCGCTGCAGCTCGCCTTCAGCCCGGATTCCTCCGAGCCACGGAAGCACGATCTGCTCGCCTCGAATGCCGAACAGACTCTGCTGGTTGACGAAGCCGCCTCGATCGCGCGTTTGCTCCACGCGTGTCTGCACCTCGATCAGCCCACCGACCCGTGACCAGCCGGCGCTGGTGGTCCAGTAATTCCTCGGCGACCGATCGGAGGAGACGCTCTCGCCAACCGTGTTCACGGTTCTCGTCACGCTACCAAGGAATGCGGAGCTATTCACATAGAAGTCGTGAACGAAGGTGGTGAAGCTGATCCCGAGCTGACTCTCGCGGCTTCCAAAGCCGCTACCGCCATTGGCCGCCTCCAGTCGCGACGTGGCATCGAACAGATAGGATCTCATCTCCAGCGCCAGCGTGGTCGCGGGACGCACGGCGTATTGGGGTCGGAGCGAGAACCCACTTGAGGTCAACCCGCTGAATACCGAGGTCGCGTCGGTGGTGCGCCACGCGCTCGCGCCGATCGTCGCGCGCGAGGTCAGCCCCTCCGTGACATTGGCGATCAGTTCATTCGTGGCGTGCGCGAAAGCATCGCTTCCGCCCGGCGCATGCGTAATCCGCAGCAGCTCGTTGCTCTCGGTGCTGGTTCTCACCATCTCGCCCGACCACCCCAAGCCACTTCCGCCCAGGAACCGGCGCTCGGCGATCTCCGCCCGCAGGGTGCTGCCGAAAATCGACGGCACGGCCGCGCCGATCCCGACCGCATCGAGGCGTCGTGGTGAAATCCCCGCGTCAGCCAGATGTGAGATCGACGAGCTCAGGCGAAGATCACCGAACTGGCGATCTGCAGCCACACCGAGCATCGGTTCTCGTTTGCCAGCTCCAACTGGCGCGACGGACAGAGCACCGAAACCGGTAAGCGTCCACCTCGGATTCTGAAGATGCAACATGGCGCCCTGTCCATAGGGAGACAGTCCGGTGAGGTCTGAAAGGGATGCTCCGGTGTTGCCCAAGCTCAGCTGCCCGGAAGGAGCAGAGAGCACAAGGGACGGGGATGCCCGGAAGGTGCCGAGATGGGCGAGTGCATTGCTCGCGGCAGCGCCGACGAATGAGCCTTGGGAAACTCTCGCGTCGATGCGCACCGAATCGAACAGGGCGCCATTCGCGGTCAAAGTCAGGACGCTGTTCGGTTGGCCATGCTCGTCCGTCGCGTGAGATAGCGCCGAGACGATTCGCGGCCCCGATTCGCGACCGATCGAGCC
>CABEAH010000169.1_pt1 | contig 33637 bp, 34 predicted proteins | sample 3132331 | NCBI WGS metagenome assembly CABEAH01 (sample SAMEA5534343, study PRJEB31848) | metagenome | biome: tundra; feature: field; material: soil | place: USA | collected 2013-05 | depth 0.45 m | reverse complement strand
GAGGGAGACCTGCTCGAGTCTCGTCGCCAGCCCCTGAGCCGAGCCGCGACGCAGCTCTTCGGCCTGATCGAGGCGCTGCCGCTCCTGCTCGATGCGCTTCTTGTTGCCCGCGGTGGCCTCGTAGGCGAAGCCGCGCGGAAGCAGATAGTTGCGCGCGTATCCAGGTGAGACTTTCACGATATCGCCCGGATGTCCGAGCTTTTCCACAGCCTGCCTGAGAATGACTTCCATTGGTGTATTCCTTCAGTGATCGTTTGAGACCGGGGTAATTCTACTGCGGGCCCCGGGTGATTCGTACCGTCAGCTCGTGTGTGCCCGGCGGCGCCAGTCGAGCCAGGTGTCGCCCAGCCCCAGTGCGAGCGCCAGCGCGCCCAGAAGGGGGAGAGCCAGCACCGCGAGCGTTACAACAACTATGAACAGAACCCGCCCGCGCGACATCCACGCCATCACGCCAAAGCCGCGCGTGAGATAGAGCGCGCCGAAGAAGAGAAGCAGGTTGAATCCGGCGTTCTTTCCCTCCGCGAAGGAGGGCAGACAGAGCGTGGCGCCGACGGCGAGGCCCCACACGAGCTGGTCGTTGAAACGGAACTCCTTGAGCGGCCCCAGCGGCGGGCCGATTCGCTGCGGCGAGAGGCGGTGATACAGGCTCCAGCCCAGCGCCAGCGCGGCGAGTGACTCGAGAGCGAGGAGTGCCGGAAGCAGCGTCGCGGAATATTCCGGAACCGCTCTCAGCTGCGCCTCGCTCCGCTCGGCCAATTCGGCGACGGCAGGTGATTTTGCCGCCCATCCCCGCCACTGGGGCGTCCGCGACACTTCGTGGAGAGACTCGATAGACTCACCACTCCGCCTCATGAACTCCTCACCGGCCGCGTGCTGCACCCGCGCAATTCCACCCGGCGAAGCGAGCGCGATGGCGAAAGCCGCGCCGACTGCCAGCCCAACCGAAGCGAGTGCCCTCACGAAGAAGGGAGTGGCAGCGCTCCACAGGCTGACGAGACCGAAACTCCCCGCCAGAAGGAGCGACCACCCCCGTGCCATCTTGTCGTACGGCGTGCCCGCCGGTCCCGCGTGCTGGACCAGCATCCACGCCGACAGCGCGAGCCAAACCACGGCCAGCGCAGCCCTTCCACCCAGATTCCAGCCAATCACGGCACAGACCGCGACCGACACGACGAGCAGCATCAGCGTCTGCTCGATAGGCACTATCGAGCGCAGAATCGGGATGAGTGGGAGAAGAAGAAATGCAGCCAGCGCAAAGCCCAACTGCCGCCACGATCCGTTCTTCGGCTCCGCCCGGACGGCGTCGGCCATCTACGCCTGGTGACCGCGGATGTAAGGGATTAGCGCAAGAAAGCGCGCTCTCTTGATCGCGGTGGACAGCTGACGCTGGTGGCGCGCGCACGACCCGCTCAGTCTCGAGGGAAGAATCTTTCCCTGGTCGGTGATGAAGCGGCCGAGGGTACGATCATCCTTGTAATCGATCCAGCGGACGCGGCTTTCGCAGAACGGGCAGCTCTTTTGTGGTCGTCTCATCGGTTAATCCTCGTCGTCGTCATCGTCGTCACGGCGCGTTGCCGCGGCCAGCTCTTCCTCGGATTGCGGCGGCGCACCGACTTCGTGCTCGTGCAGCGTGATGAGGTAGCGGATGACGCCATCATCGAGCCTGAGCGCTCGCTCGTACTCGGGCAGCGTGGTGGGCTCGGTGGCGAACTTGGAGACTACGTAGTAGCCGTTTTCGCGCGGACCGATGGAGTACGCGAGCTGGCGTCTTCCCCAGTGCGTAACCTCTGCCTGCTCGGTCGTATCGAGCATTCCGTGGAAGCGGGCGATCTTTTCGGATATGGCGGCGTCTTCGAGTGTAGAGTCGAAGATGTACACCGCCTCGTATGTGCGAGGCACGTTGGCAATCCTCCCTGTGGTCGTGATCCGCCCCCCAACTGGTTGCCGAAGTGGGAGGAAGGTGTGAAGGCCGCGGGCGCGGCCGTTGTAAGAGGGCGAAAGGTACCCAGCCTTGGGCTCTGAATCAAGCGGCGACACGGCCGCCGAATTTGACGTACCCCGTCCTAGCAGTCATCCGCGAGAGCGGTCTTTAGGCCGCGGCCGGAGCTCCTTTCAGTGTCTTCTCGGGCGCCCGCTCCGCGCGTAGGAAAGGAGTCTGATCAAAGGGGCAGGATGCTACGGACGCCCCACGTTGGAAGTGAAAAGATCTGTTTGATCGAGCGGGTCCGCGTGTCGACCGCAATCACAGAGCCATGCTGCACCCCGTACAGTGGTCCGCGAGAAGCAGTTCCGGCCCCCACGTAAACAAGGGAGCCATCTGCACTCACCGCGACCGATGTGAGCTGAGGAGGAAGCCCCTCCCTGGCCGCTGAGTTGAGATCGATCGCCTGTGCCGCACTTAAACTCGCATCGGCCACATACATGAAGCCGGATCCTGGAACATCGCGAGACTGAGTTGCGTCGATTAGGTAGATTGACGACCCGTCCGGCGAAATAGCCAATGGCCCATACGCAGGCAGTCTTACTGAGGCCACGTAAGCACGCGCCCGCAGGTCGTATTTGTAGAGTCGTCCACCATAAGTCACGAAGTAGATATACTCTCCGGCCTTGTCTACAATCATCTCGGCGACCCCGCCGGCCAGCGAATCAGCCGATGAAAGGAACCTGATCGAATCCCGAATCGCCAGAGGGTTTCCAGCCAGAAGGTAAAGCTGCCCTCGCCGACGTTCGGTGTCGTCCTCCCAGACCGTCTTCTCTTGCCGAGTGCCAAGGGCTAGGACGCCTCCCTCCCCAAGAAAATCTCCAGGTTGAATTGTGAACATCCTTCGAACGCGGAGCCTCTCGAGGAATCCAGTGGCGTTTCGCGACGTCACATCCAAAATCGCAACGCCCCAGGTTCCCAGGTTGTAGGAATCAGCGACCAGAATGCTCGTTTCGTCGGGGGTGAGTGCAAGGGCAACGTTTGCGGCAATGGCTTGTCCGGCGAAGCGACCCTGTGGGTCGTCACCAAACTGCTCTATCCACACTGCGGTACGACCGATCAAATCGAAGCTGACTAACTTCCTGCCGCCTGCGTAGTACAAGGTATGAGAATGACTCGACAAAGTGCGCGCGTCTTCGCCGAGACTTCCAACACCGCTCGATGGTCGTTCGACAACAACTCCGGATCCGATACTCAACACGGTCAAAGGGTCGCCCTCCATCGTCGTGAGCAGCGCAAGCTGCTGCTCGGACGGAGGGCTTGTGGAGCCCCGACAGCTAGCAATAGCTGTCAGGGCCACAATCGCGCTCAACGCCGCAATTCTACGCGCCGGTGGTGTCGCTACAAGGTTCATGAATCAGGGGAATATTAAATTGTTCACCCGTTTGTCAACCTGCCCAGATTCGATCCCTGAGGCTGCCGTACATCCTCCGTGCACTCTGGTAATCGGCCGGTCGGATTTGGAGTGAATAACTAGACTCCGGAGGCGGGGGCCGACAAGGGTTAAGCGGAGTCTAACCAGTGCGTCGGTCTCTGACAACATCTGTTGTTTGTCAAGTTGGGTCACGTTCTTGGCAGGGACGAGCAATGTCCCTGCCGCTGCGGTCGGATTCTGACCAGCAGATGCAAGTGAGACGCTCGTACTGCGAAAAACACCCGCACTTTCTACGGGTAAGTCAACACACCTTTAACCCCCGGTGAGCGGGCAAAGTCTCAACTTGCAATTGTTCTTGACTCTGCCCTGCTATTGGTTGATGCGCCAGCACTATGCTGGTTTACTGCATCGACGCCCGCCGCGCGCTACCTACTGCCGGCCGTTGCCGCCCGCTACCTACTGCTGACCGTTGCTTTGCGGTCATTGGCGCGTGCCGGCTTTTTCTCATTCATTGAGTCCCCCAGCTTCTACGTGAGCGCCCCCCCCAGAGGTTAAATGCGCAGAACAGTAAGCACGATGGCCCTCGCTCTCATTGCAGCGGCTGGTGTGGCTGCGGTTGTGACGAGCTGCGGGTCTGACAGCACTGCCCCGAAGAACAAGCTGTACGTGGCTAATCTCATCGCCGCAAACGAAGGATCTGGTCGCACGTCGCCCGGCAGCGGCGTCGCAACATTCGTTGATCTCGGCACAGAGATCGACTGGACGCTTGAGCTGACCAACATAACGGCCATGACGGTGTCGCACATCCATCTCGGGCCGGCAACGGCAATAGCCCCCAACCCCGGGCCCGTCATCATCAACCTGTTCTTTCCGAACGCTGCGCCAGGGCCCCTGAACGGTGAGGTCGCGCGCGGAAGCATCACGAACACGAACAACGCGAACGTTTCGCTCGACTCTCTGAGAGTGTTGTTCAACAACGGGAACGCGTACGTGAACGTTCACACCTCGGCGAACCCGGGGGGAGAGATTCGCGACCAGATCCGCCCGGTCCAATAGCACTGGCGGCTCGACTGGCTACACGTTGAATCGGAACAGGAGTACGTCGCCGTCCTGGACGATGTACTCCTTTCCTTCTGACCTCACCGCGCCTTTTTCGCGCGCGCCTTTCCATCCTTCATTGCCGATGAAGGAATCGTAGGCGACGGTCTCAGCGCGGATGAAGCCGCGCTCGAAGTCCGTATGTATTACCGCGGCGGCTTTGGGAGCCGTGTCTCCGCGATGGATGGTCCACGCGCGCACCTCCTGCTCACCGGCGGTGAAATAGGTCTCGAGTCCAAGCAGGTGATAGCCCGCCCGAATGAGACGATCGAGACCCGCGGACTCGAGCCCGAGCGACGACAGGAAGTCAGCGCGATCCTCGAGTGGTAGCTCGGCCAGCTCGGCCTCGATCTTGGCGGAGAAGGGAACGATCTCCGCCTGCTCGCCACTCGATTTCACCGCTGCCCGCAGCGCCGTCAGGTGCTTGCCCTCTTCGCCCCCGAGCTCGGCGTCGGTCACGTTGGCGGCGTAAAGCACCGGCTTCACCGTCATGAGTGTCAGTGGCGCGAGGATCGCCTTCTCCTCCGTGCTGAGCCTAGCCTCCCACAGTCCCTTGCCGTCCTTCAGGAACGAATACGCTTTCTCCAGCACCGGCAGCTCCGCGGTCGCTTCCTTGTCGCCGGTGCGCGCCGAACGGCGGGTCTTGTCGAGACGCTTCTCGAGAGTGGAGAGATCGGCGAGCGCAAGCTCGAACTCGATCACCTCGCGGTCGCGAACGGGATCGACGCCACCCATCACGTGCGTGACATCTTCATCCTCGAAGCAGCGCACGACGTGCACGATTGCGTCGGTTTCGCGGATGTTCGAGAGGAATTTGTTGCCAAGTCCTTCGCCCTCGGCGGCGCCCTTAACGAGACCGGCGATGTCCACGAACTGCACGACGGCCGGCACGGTCCGCCTGGGCTGGACCACTTTCGTCAGCACACTGAGGCGGTTGTCCGGCACTTCGACCATGCCGACGTTCGGCTCGACAGTGCAGAACGGGTAATTCGCCGCTTCGGCTTTCGCGGCGGTGAGCGCGTTGAACAATGTCGATTTGCCGACGTTTGGCAGTCCGACGATTCCGAGTTTCAGCATTTGTGAGACAAGCTAATCAGGCAGAAGTGTCCGAGTCCGTGCCCGGCGCGCGATTGTGCGCGTTCATCGCCCTCTGGACCCCGTCGCACAGCCACGTCTCAGCGGTTGCGGTGAGCTCGGGTAGCAGTGCGAGCACGTCGTCCCGCTCATCGCGGGCGAACGGTGCGAGCACGAAGTCGGCGAGATCTCCGTAAATCCCCTTCCGCTCCTCGCTCGGCCCCACGCCGATCCGGAGACGTGGGTATTCCTGGCCGCCGAGCGCGTGCTCGACACTCTTGAGGCCATTGTGTCCGCCGGCGCTTCCGCGAGCGCGAATGCGGAAGCGCCCGACCGGTATCTGCACCTCGTCGACTACGACGAGAAGATCTTTCGCGGCGCTCCAGAACGGCCGACGGACGTAATTCCTGAGAGCCTGGCCGCTCAGGTTCATGTACGTCTGCGGCTTGACGAGTCTCACTTTGACGCCGCCCACGAGGCCGTTGGCAACGTGGGCGGCGCCATCTTTCTTCCACCCGTCGAAATGCCAAACGTCGGCCAGGTGGTCGATCAACCACCAGCCGACGTTGTGCCGTGTCGCTGAGTACTCGCGGCCCGGATTACCGAGGCCGAGTATGACCTTCAAGACCTGTCCAACAGCTACTTCTTCGGCTCCTCAGCCTCATCCTCATCCTCATCACCCTTCGCCTTGCGGATCACCTCTGGCTCGCCGGTGACTGCAGCCTCGCCTTCAGCGCCTTCAGCGGCTTCAGGCGTCGCGACCGCTTCGATGACAGCGCGCGGGGCTGCGACGACGCAAATGGACGCTTCAAGGTCGTCGAGCACGGTCACGCCTTCGGGCAGATGAATGTCGCTCACGTGCAGCGAGCTTCCGACGATGAGGCTCGTGACATCGACTTCGACGTGATTCGGGATGTTCGAGGGATCGACCTCGATCTCGAGCTCGCGCAGCGTCTGATCGAGAACTCCACCGGCGAGGCGAACGCCCTCGGGGATTCCCGTCAGTACGATTGGAATGCTCACGGTGACTTTCTCGCCAGCGACCAGGGCCTGAAAGTCGACGTGCAGAATCTGGCGCTTGAACGGGTGGCGCTGGATCTCACGAATCAACGTCTTGGAAGTCTCTCCTCCCACCTTCACTTCAATGACGGTGCTCTCGGCGGAAATGTGCTCGAGCATCTTGTCGAGATCTCGCGCGTTGAGAACGAGCGGCTGCGGCTCGCGGCCGTGGCCGTAGATCACAGCGGGAACCTGGCCCTGGCTGCGAAGAGTGCGCGCTGCTCCCTTTCCGGCGGAGGCGCGAGTGTTGGCGTTAAGGGTAACTGTTGCCATGCTGATCAATCCTCAAGGTCGCGGAACATCCGCGAATCATTAATTACTGCTCGAACAGAGAGCTCACCGATTGCTCACTGTGAATGTAGCGAATCGCCTTCGACAGCATCTCGCCCACGGACAATATGCGCAGCGTCGAGAACCTCTTCTCCGGCGGGATCATGACGGTGTCGGTGACCGTCACCTCCTTGATCGGAGCGTTCGCGAGCCTTTCGACAGCGGGCCCCGAGAGGAGTGCGTGCGTCGCGCAGACATAGATGTCGCGTGCGCCCAGATCCTTCAGAGCCCTTGCAGCTTCGGCCACCGTGCCAGCGGTGTCGATCATGTCGTCCGCGATCAAGCAGTCTTTTCCTTCGACTTCACCAACGACGTTGACGACTTCCGAGACATTGGCCTTCGGCCGCCGCTTGTCGATTATCGCCAGCGAGCCGTCGAGCCTCTTGGCGAAACCCCTCGCCATCTTCGCCGATCCGACATCGGGGGCGACGACAACGAGATCGTGCAGGTTCTTCTTACGATAGTGCGAAACGAACACCGGCGCCGCATACAGATGGTCGACCGGAACGTCGAAAAACCCCTGCAGCTGATGCTGGTGAAAATCCAGGCCCAGAACCCGATTGGCCCCTGCTGTAACGATCATGTTCGCCAGCAGCTTGGCGCCAATCGCCACTCGCGGCTGGTCCTTTCGGTCCTGCCTCGAGTATCCGTAGTAGGGCATCACGCACGTGATCCGTGCCGCCGAGGCCCTGCGCGCCGCGTCGATCAGGAGCAGAAGCTCCATGATGTTGTCGGCCGGCGGATTGGTCGGCTGCACGATGAAGACGTCGTTCCCTCTGACGTTTTCATCGATACGGACGAAAATCTCGCCGTCGGCGAAGCGGGTGACCGTCAACTTGCAAAACGGCACATCCAGCGTTCGGCCCATTTCTGCGCATAGGTCCGGGTTGGCCGGACCGCAGAGCAGCTTGAAGCCATGAGCGGGTACGGAAAATCCGTCCATGCAACCTTATAAGTTAAGTGAGCAAAGGACTTGGATCAATTGCCCCCGGTGGATTCGAACCACCATTCTCGGATCCAAAGACCGATGTCCTGCCATTGGACGAGGGGGCAAGCGGGAAAGGGAAAGCTAGTCCAGAAGCTGTACCGGGACAACGCTTTGAGCGGTGCGAGTGGTGATTCGATGCATGTCGAGCGGAACTACGACTGGTCCAGGCCCGCCTTCCGGCTCTGCGGATTGAGTGCGGACACCGCTGATCCTGAAGACGGTCGAACCTGAGCCGCTCATGCGGCAGAACAGTCCGGAGCGCTCCGCTCCAGACAGAAGGCCGTCGATCTCCGCTCTGCCAGATCTGATCACGGATTCGAAATCGTTCACCGAGTTGGCGGCGGCGGAATCCCAGTCGGCGAACATCTCCGCGGTGAGCTTGGGCGTTCGATGCGGGTATGCGCCCCTCGCGGCAGCGAGCGCCCCGTACGCATCGCCGGTAGGAATGCCAAAGCTGGGGGAAAAAAGCTGCACATCCCTCGATGGGAGTGGCTTGAGCTCCAGCATCTTTTCGCCACGCCCCCATGAGAGGGCCATCACCAGATCGCTCGTCAGAAATGGAACGTCCGATCCCAGTCGCTCAGCGAAGGCGAGAAGGTGCTCCGACGGCACTGGATTGGGCGAGAGACAATTGAGAATGCGTAGCACGGCCGCCGCATCCGCGCTTCCACCTCCCAGTCCGCCACCAATTGGAATCCGTTTCTCGATCGCGATCTCGAAACCGAGGGGCCAGCCCGTCTCCTGCGAAAAAAGCGCGGCTGCCCGATAAGCCAGGTTCTTTTCGACCGGCTCGCCCCGCATCGCCTCGCAGCGGAGCGAGCGTGCGCCGTTGGTCGTACGGACGGCAACATCGTCGCCGAGCTCGAGTCGAAGGAAAACGGTCTCGATCGAGTGGTAGCCATCCTTCTCCCGGCCGAGTACCCGTAGCGCAAGATTGATCTTGGCCTGGGCGACAGTGCGGGCAGCGCGTCCGCTCATACCGCCTTGTCCGGTGAGGCCTGGAGATCGCGGAAGCGCACCCCAAGCCGCGCGAAGTAGTAGGCGCCGATCAGCGTGATGGGAATAAAGGAGAGCAGGTGATATCCGATTGCCCAGGTGGCCGCCTGCTGTTGCCCGACTCCATAAATGCTGAGTCCCTGCACGGACATGTACTCGAACACTCCGAAGAATCCGGGAAGCGCGGGCACCGCCGTTCCCAATGCGATGAAGGCCTGAAGAAAAAGAGCCGCTGAGAGAGGCGCCGTGATTCCGACAGCCTTGAACGCGAGCCAAAAACCGAGCGCATTGAGAAGCCAGTGCGCGAGCGTCCATGCGAAAACGGCGGCAAATCTGCCGGGGCTGCGCAGAACGCTCAGCCCGTGTATGAATGTCCCGAGAACTCTCCGACCACGTTCCTCCACCGTTGGTGATACCCGGCGCGCGAACAGCTCGAACAGCCGCATGAGCTGCGTTGGGAAAAAGACCAGAGCGTAGAGCGCGACAACCAGAGCGAGCACTATCGTTCCCGCTCCCGCCGCAAAGGATACGAGTGGCTGGCCAGCGAGAGTCTCGGCGCCCGAGAGTGCAGGATCGAGAAGTGATACCGCCGCGAGCAGGAGGAGCACGACCGCATCGAACAGCCGGTCCACGGCGAGAGACGCCAGCGCCGTCGCGAAGGGAACCGGTGCTTCCCGGGTGAGAGCGTACGCCCTCGCGATCTCGCCGGCCCGGGCGGGAACGACGTTGTTCACCATCATGCCGATCGCCGTCGCGCGCCAGAGGGGGCCGACCGGAATCGTCTGGCCAATTGGCTCCAGGATCGTCTGCCATCGACGCGCGCGGAGAGCGAAGATCGCCGTTCCACAGAACACGGCGCCGAGGAAAAGAAGCGGGTCAGCCTGCGAGAGTTTTTCCGCGACCTCAGCCGGAGAGATGCCGTGCAGCGTCCAATAGATGAGTGCGCCGCTCAAGACAACGCCGAGCGCGGCACGCCACCCGGGTCTCAACTTCTACTCGGCCGAGGCCAGCTCGACCAGATCGACGAGCTCTTCCACCAGCGCGCGCGTAGGCTCGGCTCCGCTCTTCTTCAGCGCGCGGCGGATCTCGGCGGCGCGCTCTATCGCGCTCTGACCGCGATAGAGGAGCTTCTGAATGGGAACGAGCTCGGTGTGCGTGGGTTGCGGACCCGAGCTGCGTGTCTCGAGTGAGCGCATCGTTGCGAGGCTCGAGTTGAGCACATCTCGCAGCTCCTGTCCGCGGGGAGGAGTCTTTGCCGCCTTGGCGGCGGTCGAAAGTGTGACCGACTGGATTCCACCCTGCTCCCGGAGCTGTCGCTCGTAATTCGTTTTTGGATTGGGAGCGACGTGCAGGATGTGCGCGCCCCCGTCGTCGAAGAAAAGCTGGGAGATGGGAACGATCACTTCCTCTTTCCGTTCTTCCCGCGCCGGCGCGTATCGCGCGAGTCTGCTCAGCGCCTCTTCTACGCGCGAGTCCTGCTCCGCTCCCCAACTGCGCACGGAGCGGACGAGCAGCTTGAGATCTTCGATCGTGCTGATGAGCAGGCGCTGGAGCTCCGGCTCCCACGCTATCGCGCCCTGCACGACCGAAATGGCGACGCGCTCGACGGTGGTCGCCAGCTTCGATACTCCGCTGGCTTTGGCCATCGTCGCACTCCCGCGGAGTCCTCGAGCGGCGGCGGCAAACTGGGTTGCATCCGAGGCGGCCATTCCCTGTTGCGCAACGAGCGATTCCAGGCGAGTCAAATACTCACCGGCCTCGAGTGTGAAGAAATCCAGCAGCCGTCCCGGCGTTGTCATAACCACAGTCTCCCAATCAGGGCCGGAAAGGTGACCCTTCCCGAGATTGCCGTCAAAGTTTCATTCACATTATGACGACCGAGAGGCACGCATCGCTTCGAGTATCTCCTTTACCGCCCGGTCGAGCCCGACGAACAGCGATCTGCTCACGATCGAGTGACCGATGTTGAGCTCCTCGATTTCAGGTATCGCTGCCACCGCACCGACATTCCTCACAGTGAGTCCGTGACCCGCATGCACCGCCAGGCCGAGATCTGCTCCCCTGCGGGCGGAGTCGCGGAGCGCGTCGATTGGCCCCTCGGTTGCGGGGTCGTGCGCGTAGCTCCCGGTGTGAAGCTCGATGGCGGGGACTCCCAGCTTTCGTGCCTGCTCGACCGCGGCTCGCGTGGGATCGATGAAAAGGCTCACGCGAATCCCCGCATCGCTGAGAGCATCGACTGTGTTGCGGATCCTCCCCGGCTCGCTCGTGATGTCGAGGCCTCCTTCTGTCGTTATCTCTTCGCGCCTCTCGGGCACGAGCGTCACCTGCTCCGGCTTGAGGCGGCGGGCGAGCTCCAGCATCTCCGCCACGCAAGCCATCTCCAGATTGAAGTAGGTGCGGACGCTCTTCTTCAGCCGCTCGATATCCGCGTCCTGCATGTGGCGCCTGTCCTCACGCAGATGAGCCGTAATTCCGTCTGCGCCCGCCGCCTCGCACACGGAAGCAGCCGCGACGGGATCGGGCTCGATTCCGCGCCGAGCCTGCCGCAGAGTTGCGACATGGTCGATATTGATATAGAGACGTTGTTGCTTTGATAGCATTGTCACCGTCCGTAGGTCGCGGCTCTACCCCTGGAGAATTCTATCGTGTCTTTGAGAATCGTTGCCGGTTTACTCTTACTTTCCGCCTGTTCGAGTGCAACCCAGAACCGTTCCGCGCCGATGAGCGGAGAGGTGACCGGTGCCGTCGCGCCGCAGATGGCGGTGGAGCAATTCCTCAAGGCCGTGCACGCGCGCGATCTTCAGGGAATGTCGGCCGTCTTTGGAACCAGCGCCGGTCCCGCGCGCGAGACAATGGATCGCACGGAGCTCGAGAAGAGAGAAATCATACTCGCCTGCTATTTCAACCACGACAGCTTTCGCATCCTCGGTGAGTCGCCCTGGCAGGGTGGGCACCGCGCCATCCGTGTCGAGCTGAGGAAGGGAAATATGATCCGGCAGCCGACATTTTACGTGATTCAGGGGCCCGGACAGAGGTGGTACGTGGACAACATGGATATCGCCGCGGTTCGCGATTTCTGTGGTAAAGGGGACGCTCCGCCGCCGCGCTAGTGATCTGAAAGCTCGATCAGCACCCCGCCGGTCGATCGGGGGTGCAGAAAGGCGATCCTCTTTCCCTCGGCGCCTACACGCGGGACCTCGTCGATGAGAGCGATTCCAGCTCTGCGGCACCGCTCCAGCGTCTCATCGAGATCATCCACCGAAAAGCAGATGTGGTGCAAGCCCGGTCCGCGCGTCGCCACGAAGCGCGCGATCGGCGAGGCGGGATCTCTTCCTTCCAACAGCTCCACCAGCGGCTCTCCGGCACTGAACCCCGCGATGCTCGCTCCGTCGGCGTCGTCCAGCGCGACCTGCTTCAATCCCAGCACATCGCGAAAAAACGGGATGTTGCCCGCGAGGGCCTCCACGGCTATTCCGATGTGGGTCAAACGGGTTCCACGCGGGGTTGATCGGGTCATTAAGTTGTATTGGTAGGGGACTTGCTCCCCGCTGAAAACTAACCGTCGAAGCCCCGCGGCGTGATCCGCGACTTGGAGACTTTATAATGTCGAACGCCGTGAATGTAACCGACTCGGATTTCGAGGTGCAGATCGAGCAGCACAAGGGTCTCGCCGTCGTCGATTTCTGGGCAACGTGGTGCGCCCCGTGCCGCATGATCGCGCCCGTGCTCGATCAGCTCGCAATTGAATACCAGGGCAAGGCGATGGTCGCCAAGCTCGATGTCGACACCAACATCAAGACATCGACGAAATTCAACGTACGCTCCATTCCAGCCATTCTCTTCTTCAAGGATGGCAAGCTGGTCGACCAGGTGATCGGCTTCGTTGGCAAGCCTGCTCTCGCGGAGAAGTTCGAGAAGTACGCGGCATAGGAGCGAAGTCTCCGGCCAGCCAATCGTGAGCTCGAGTGCGGTGGGGACTCTCTTCCTGGTGAGCACTCCCATCGGGAATCTGGGAGACATCTCCCATCGCGCGGTCGAGACACTCTCCTCGGCCGCGCTCATCGTCGCCGAAGACACGCGCCACTCGCGGCGACTGCTCGACCACTACGGGATCACCACGCACGTCAGCGCATATCACGAGCACAATGAAGCGAAGGAGACGCCGAGGCTTGTCGCGCGGCTGTGCGCGGGGGATTCGATTGCGCTGATCTCCGACGCGGGGACACCCCTCATCTCGGATCCGGGATCGCGGCTGGTTGCCGCCGCGGTCGAAGCGAAGGTGAGCGTCGTTCCGATCCCCGGAGCATCGTCGGTCCTGGCAGCTCTCGTCGCTTCGGGCATGTCGCTGGAACGGTTCACCTTCTTCGGATTCCTGCCGCGCAAGGGAAGAGAGCGCAGCGAAGCGATCGCGGAGATCGTGGCTTCTCCAGTGACAGTCGTGATATTCGAGGCAGCCAATCGCGTGGCGGCGACGTTGAAAGCGCTATCCAATTCCGGTGCGGCAGAGCGCGCCGCGGTAGTTGCGCGCGAGCTGACCAAACAGTTCGAGGAGTTCGCACGTGGAACCGTCGCCGAGCTGGCGAGCACTTACGACGCGAGTGCGCCGAGGGGAGAAGTCGTGCTGGTGATATCGGGTGCTGACAGAGTGGAGATATCCGAGACCGCGCTGAGATCCGCCGCGAAAAAGCATCGCGCCGGCGGAGCATCGTCCCGGGAAGTGATGGATCATCTCATCTCCGCGCTCGGCGCTCCGAGGAACCTCGCCTACCGCCTCGCTCACGAGGTCGATTCGTGATCGCGCGTCCTGAGTGGGACGTGCCCATTGTGTATGCGCCTTCGTCCGCCCGGGAGAATCCGGAAGCCGAATCCGCGCCGACTCCACTCGATCCCGCGGCGATCGACGGAGACCTCGGGCCACATGGTCCGATCGCGGGCAGCCTGGCACAGTACGAGGATCGCGCCAGCCAGCGCGAAATGGCGTCTGCGGTCGCGTCCCTGTACAACGACGGTGGTGTCGGGCTTCTCGAGGCGGGAACGGGTGTCGGAAAATCGCTCGCATATCTGCTACCAGCCCTGCGGTGGGCTGCCGCGAACGGCGAGCGCACCGTCGTCTCGACCAACACCATCAATCTGCAAGAGCAACTCGTACGCAAGGATCTGCCGTTCCTCGCGCAGGCGCTCGAGGGTGAGCAGGAAGTTCGATTTGCGCTGCTCAAGGGGTGGCGAAATTATCTGTGCCTTCTTCGTCTCGCGCAAAGCAAGCTTCTTGGATCGACGCTGCTCGCCGACGATTCGAGCGCCGAGCTGGAAGCGATCGCGGATTGGGCGGAGCGGACGGTCGATGGATCGCTGGCCGATCTTCCCTCGCCGCCCAAGCCGGAAGTCTGGGACGAAGTTGCGGCGGAACCGGATCTCTGCAGAAAGTCGGCGTGCCCGCATTACGCGCGATGCTTTCTCTTTCAGGCGCGACGCGAGGCCGCGCACGCAGACGTCGTGGTCGTGAATCACCATCTGCTCATGTCGGATGTCGCCGTTCGACGCGCGCAACAGAATTGGGAGGACGCAGCCGTGATTCCCGCGTATTCGCGGTTGGTCGTCGACGAAGCTCACCACATCGAGGATGCGGCGGCGGCGCACCTGGGCACATCGGCGAGCAGGCGCGGCCTTCAGCAGCTCTTCTCACGGCTCGTTCGCCAATCCACCGGTACGCGCGCGGCCCGCGGGCTCCTCAGCGCGCTGGAGATGCGGCTCATGGCGGCGCCCGATCTGCTGAACGCGGCGAGCGTCGACATCATCCGAAAGAGTCTCGCTCCCACGGTGAATGCGGCGCGCGAAAAGGCGACGCTGCTGTTCGACCTTCTGCACACCTGTCTGCACTCGCGCGGAGAGTCCGTGCTGCGGCTGACCGGTGATTTCGCCCACGATCCGGTGTGGAGCGCCGGGCTGTCTCCAGCGCTTACCGATCTGCTCGCAGAGATCAGGATGCTGCAGAGCGGGCTGGACCTGATTCGCACCCGCATGGAAGGCGCGAGGAAGCCGGACGACGCTGTGCTTCCACTCATTGGCGAAATGACGGCGGTGGGACGGCGGCTCGAGGGGGCAGCCCTCGCTCTCGAGGGAACGCTGCGTCCACCACCCGATGCCGAAGCGACGGTGCGGTGGGTAGAACTCCGGGGAAGAGAGGGAAACGTCAGTGTGTCATCGGTGCCGCTCGACCTCGCTCCAATTCTGCGCGAAGATCTTTTCAACCGCGTCGAGACGGCGATTCTGACGAGTGCGACACTAGCGACTGATGCGCGTTTCGACTTTCTCTCGCGCAGGCTGGGCCTTGATGCTCCCGGTGCGACGGTCGTGACTGAGATCTTTCCCTCGCCCTTCGAGTATCCCACGCAGGCGCTCTTCCTCGTGCCCACCGACGTGCCCGCGCCCAATGTCGATGCCGCGGGTCACATGCAGGCAGTGGTGCGAGCGATCATCGATCTCACCGCCGCGGCGGACGGCGGCATCTTCGCACTGTTTACGAGCCATCGCGATGTGAGGGCGGCAGCGGCCGAGCTCCGCGCCCGCGGCGTCGAGAGAGCGCGGCCATTGCACGTCCATGGCGAAGATACCCGCGACAACCTGCTCGCCAGATTCCGGGAATCGGAGCGCGCGATTCTCCTCGGAACCGCATCGTTCTGGGAAGGCGTGGATGTTCCGGGCCGGGCGCTGAGGGGACTCCTCATCGCGCGTTTGCCATTCCGCGTGCCGTCAGAGCCGGTGACCGCGGCGCACTGTGAAGCGATCACGGAGCGCGGCGGAGACGCGTTCGCCGAATACATGGTGCCGCACGCCGCGCTCCGCCTCAAGCAGGGATTCGGAAGGTTGATCCGCACGGCGACCGACCGCGGGGTTATCGTACTGGTAGATCCGCGCGCGGTGAGCAAGAGTTATGGTCGCTCACTGCTGCGCGATCTTCCGCCCGCCAGGCGGGTGTCTGGTCCGTGGAATTCAATCCTGAAGCAACTGCAAATCTTCTATTCGTGACTTACTGACACATGCCTTCACTGAAATTCCGGCCGGGAAAGATCGTTTGCGTGGGCCGCAACTACCGCGAGCATGCGAAAGAACTCGGAAACGAAGTTCCACAGTCGCCGCTGATCTTTCTGAAGCCGCCCTCGAGCGTGGTGTGGGAGGGCGACGCGATCGAGCTTCCGGCCGCATCGTCGAAAGTGGAATACGAGGGTGAGATCGGCGTCGTGATCGGCAAGCGGATGAAGCGGATAGCCGAGAGCGACGCGGTTGCGGCGATTCGTTCGATCATCGCGGTCAACGACGTGACCGCGCGCGACCTTCAGAAGACCGACGGACAGTGGACGAGAGCGAAAGGATTTGATAGCTTTTGCCCTCTGGGAGAGGAGTCATCCCGCCTTCCCGATCTGGACGGTCTCAGCGTCGTTACGCGAGTCAACGGCGTCGAGCGCCAGCGCGGCAAAAGTAGCGAGATGGTTTTCTCGATCCCGTCCCTCCTCGCCTACATCTCGCGCATCATGACTCTCGAGCCAGGGGATCTCGTAACGACTGGAACGCCTTCCGGAGTGGGTCCGCTCGCTCCCGGAGATGTCGTCGAAGTCGAGATTCCGGGTGTGAGCCGCGTGAGCAACCCAGTCAAAGGGAGCCGCTAGTGCCCTCCTACACGGATCGTCTGCTCAGCCTTCCCGAATATCCCCTCGCCAAGATTCCCGAACAGAAGCGTCAGCTCATTGCGCGCGGAATGGATCTAATCGATCTCGGCGCTGGAGATTCCGATCTGGCACCGCCGCCGGCCGTGCTCGACCGTATTACCGCCGCGGTCCGCGTTCCCGCCATGAGCCGCTACGGCTTCGCGCTCGGCCTCCTGGAATATCGCGAAGCGGTCGCGCGCTTCATGAAGCGGAGATTCGGGCAGGATTTCGATCCGCTCAACGAGATCATCCCCCTGATTGGATCGAAGGAGGGACTCTCGCACCTCGCGCTCGCGTATCTGTCCAAGGGCGACTACTCGGTTCTCCCCGAGCCGGGCTACAACTCCTACCTCGGCGGAACTCTGCTGGCGGAGGGAACGCCCTACAAGTATCCGCTGCGCCCGGAGAACGGTTTCCTCATCGACCTCGACAAGGTTCCGGCAGAGGTGCTGAAGAAGACTAAGATCCTCTACCTCAACTATCCGAATAATCCGACGGCGGCGATCGCTCCGAAGGAGTATCTCGTGGAAATGGTTCGCCGCTGCAAGGAACTGGACATCCTGCTGGTGTATGACAATGCCTACTCGGAGCTCGCGTACGACGGGTACGTGCCGCCGAGCATCTTCGAGATCGAGGGAGCGCGCGATATCGCGATCGAATTCCACTCGATGTCGAAGACGTACAACATGACGGGGTGGCGCTGCGGCTGGGCCTGCGGAAAGCAGAAGTTCGTCGGCGCGCTGGGGAAAGTGAAGTCGTTCATCGACACGGGGACATTCATGGGGATTCAGGCAGCCGCGGCAACCGCGCTCGACGAGTGCGCTGATTGGATTCCGCGGAACGTCGCAGCCTTCAAGGAGCGGCGTGATGCGGCCGTTACGGCGTTCTCGGAGAATGGATTTCCGTGCAAGCCTCCCCAGGCGACGATGTATCTCTGGCTTCCGCTCCCGAAGAACGTTCCGAGCGCCGTGTTCGGCGAGCGGCTTCTGCAGGATGAGGGCGTGGTCGTGCTTCCGGGCTCATTGTTTGGACCTGGCGGCGAAGGATTCTTCCGCGTGTCGTTCATCACCTCGCCCGAACGCCTTCGCGAAGCCGCCAATCGCGCCAGACGCGTGTTGAACCGTCTCACCTCGCAGACGGGTGAATTTCGTGGTGGCCACCGTCAGGAGCAGCACCCGGGCGCGGCACCCGCCTGATGATCTTCCGGCACGCCGGGCCGCAGCCAAAGACCCCGAGAAGGAGGCTTTCGCCCTCCTTTCTTGCGTCGCTCGGCGTGCACGTCGTCGTCGCTGTCGCCCTCATGCGGATGCTCATTCTTCATGGGGACTTCACGCCTTCGCTCAAGAATGCCGCGGTGCCGGCCGAGCGGATCGGGTTCCTGGTCTTGCCGCGTGCGGGGGACAAGGCCCCGGTCGAGGGGAGGAGCGGAGGCGATGGCCGTCCGGTAAAGTCGCGCGAGATTCACGTCGTGGCTCCGGCTGAGATTCCGCAGACGATTCCCGCGCCGGCCCGGGGGCCAACGACTCCCGACAGGGAAGCGGGAAACGGGCTGCTCGTCGGAGGTGGCGGGCCGGCGCGGGGAATCAGGCCGTCCTATTCGGACCCAAGACTTTGGGAGCCGCCGGGAAGGATCGTGTCCGCTCCCAAGAGTGTGGCTCAGACGATTGACAGTTTGATTGCCGATGCGATTGCTCCATACAATGATTCGATCGCCGCCGTGGCGCAGCAGCGCGATCCCACCGACTGGACGGTGGAAAAGGGCGGCTACAAGTGGGGAATCGACAAGCGCGCGATAAGACTGGGGCCGGTGTCGATCCCGACGGCGCTTCTGGCGATGCTTCCGCTCAACATCCAAGGGAATCCGATGGCGATGGACCGCGATCGCGCGTTCTCGGCCATGCAGCGTGATATCGCGTGGCACGCGCGGCAGGCGATCAACGAGGCCGATTTCACCAAGGCCGTGCGGAGTATTCGCGAGCGCAAGGAGCGCGAGCGCAAGGCGGCTCTCGCATCGCCCGCGAGCGCGCCGAAAGACCAGTCCGGCCTGCAGCCACCGCACAACTAGCTCCCAAGGGTCTAGTTTTGACGGATTATCGGCGGCGCTCAGGAGAACTGTGCGAACCCTACCGTGTTTCCGCCGGGCTCGCGCACGTACAGCTCCGTGCTCCCATAGAACGTCTTGTGTCGCGCCTTGACGATTGGAGCACCGGCGAGTGACTTCTCCACCGTATCGAGGTTGTCGACGGTGATGAAGAGCGACACGGAGTGGCCCAGCAGGTCCTTGGTGGCGCTCGGCTGCTCTTCAACGACGCTTGCGCGCGTCTGATATATGATCTCGATGCCGGCCTGCTGAACGCTGGCGAAGATCAGCTTTCCGTCGGGCCCGGGCACCTTGTTGGTGACGGTGAACCCGAGACGATCGACCCAGAACTTGATGCAGGGCTCAACGGCCTGGACGATCAGGACCGGAGTGAGCTGTTTGAGTGTTGGGGCTGATCCTGTGGCGGGTTTGACTGAAGGCATCGCAAGCTCCACGGAAGACGGTACGTCACGGCCGTTAAGACTTGAGCGCGCCGCCGCTCAGATTGGCGTCAAATCCCGGTCGGAACACGCCGCAGATGACCCCCAGCAATCCGAAATCCATGCCGGGCTCGATCTGAATCTCGCGGTCCGCCGGATTCGCGGGCTCGAGCACCACCGAACCGGCGCGGTGCGTGTAAGTCTTCACCGTCGCCTCGTCCCCGAGACGCGCGGCGACGATATCCTGGTCGTGCGGCTCTGCGTGCGGGTTCACCATCACAAGATCGCCATCGTTGATCGACCGGCCGATCATGCTGTCGCCTTTCACCTTGAGGAAATACACATCCTCCGATGGGATGAAGCGACGATCGACGGTGATGAATCCCTGCCGATACTCGGGCAGAAGCGTAGGCTCTCCCGCGTGGATCTTTCCGTAGAACGGAATGGGCTGCGTGCGGAGCACGGCTCCGAACCCGAGGAGATTGATGCCGCGCGAGCGGGCGGGATCTCTCTCGATATATCCTTTGTTCGCCAGGGACTGGAGCAGATCAGATACAGTCTTGGTCGACTTGATCTTGAACTGCTTTCCGATGTCCCGAATGCTTGGCTGGTAAGTCTTCTCGGCGGTGAAGTCGAGAAGGTAGTGGTAAACCGAGCTCTCGATCTTCGTCAACTGCTCGGCCATCTGAGCATCCTTTTTAGGTGGCGATTCCGGCGTCCGTTACGAACCCGATCCAACGTGTAGAGAAATTAATTTGTGTCTGAAAGCGCGACTGGTCAACCACTGATGCGCAATGGCGATTTTAGTGCAAGCCAAGGGCCACCAACGCCTTGTCGATGCGCTTGAGGGCGAGGTCGCGGCCCATCTGCATGAGCATTTCGAAGATGCCGGGGCTCACTGTAAGCCCGGTCAACGCTACGCGAAGCGGCTGAAATATCTTCCCGGCTGAGGCACCACGCGCTTCGGCGAGGGATCGTAGCGAATTCTCGAGCGGCTCCGCCTCCCATTTTGGCGCGCTGGCGAGCGCATCTCGAGTCGCACGAAGCAGCTCCGTCGCCTCGACTGGATCCTTCCAGTACTTGGCTACCGCAGCCTCGTCGTACTCGATGTCGTCCAGAAAATAGGGTCCCGCCTGGCGCACGATGTCGTCGAGAGTCCGCGAGCGAACGCGCAGGAGATCGAGAAGTCGAAGGTACCACTCGCGCCGCTCCCTCAATTCCCTTTCCGTGGCGAGTTCGGCCGCGACAATCATGGGCGTGACGCGCGGCTCCAGCTCTTCGATGGGAATCATCGAAAGATGCTGTCCGTTCATCCAATCGAGCTTCACCGGATCGAAGATCGCCGCTTTCTTCTGAAGACCGTCGACACTGAAGAGCTCTACCATTTCGTCCAGCGTCATGATCTCCCGATCGCCGCCGGGCGACCAGCCGAGTAGAGCGAGAAAGTTGAGCATCGCTCCGGGCAGAAGCCCGTAATGCTGATAATCTCCGACGGCGGTCGCTCCGTGACGCTTGCTGAGCTTTTTCCCATCCACTCCGTGGATCATCGGCAGGTGAGCAAATGTGGGCAGGGGAGCGCCAAGCGCACGATAGAGCAGGATCTGCTTTGGCGTATTGGAGATATGATCGTCGCCGCGCATGACAATGGTGATGCGCATGTCGATGTCGTCGGAGACGACGGCGAGATTGTAGATCGGCGTCGCATCGGAGCGGAGGATCACGAAATCCTCGATGTCCTTGTTCGGGAACGCGATGCGTTTGTGCACGAGATCGTCCCACTCTGTTGTGCCCTCGGGCACTCGAAAGCGAATGACGAACGGCTCACCGGCAGCGACGCGAAGCTCGACTTCTTCGCGCGGCAGACGGTCGCATCTGCGGTCGTACTTGAAAGCTTCTTTACCTGAGGCGGCCTCACGCCGGCGCTCCTCGAGCTCGGCGGGAGTGCAGAAGCAGCGATACGCGGCGCCCGTCTCGAGCAGCCGCCGCGCATCGGCCTGGTGGTGCGACAGATTGGCGCCCTGATAAACGACCTTCTCATCCCAGAGGAGTCCGAGCCACTCGAGCCCGTCGAAGATCGCGCGCGTGCTCTCTTCGGTGCTGCGCGCCCTGTCGGTGTCCTCGATGCGAAGCAGGAACTCTCCGCCGAATTTTCGGGCGTAGAGCCAGTTGAAGAGGGCGGTGCGGGCGCCTCCGACGTGAAGATATCCGGTTGGGGATGGCGCGAAGCGAAGCCGCGGTTTCGATACGTCAGTCATGTGGCAAGTCGAAAGAAAGGCGGGTCCACGGGATGCGCGGACCCGCCGAGCGGAGAGAGAGGGATTCGAACCCTCGATACGCGTTTCCACGTATGCCGGTTTAGCAAACCGGTGCCTTCAGCCTCTCGGCCATCTCTCCAGAAGAGTCCTGCAACTTATTGGCGGCGGGAGAGTTCTACAACCCTCACGCGACCTGCCCGCGGTTGCTCTCGTCTCGCGCGCCGGATACCTTCGCTTCCCAGTCAGCTCGACCATGCGATTGCACGCCATTGTGATCCTCAAGAGGCCCCTTGATGACGCGTTCGACCCTTTCGCTCAGTATGCTCGTCGCACTTGCGCTCTGCGCTGCGCCCACCGAATCGGGCGCGCAAGGCGCTGCTCCAACGGTGGAGATCCCGACCGGCTCGGCGATCCTGCCGTCCGCCACGCGCCCGGGGCGCGATCCCAATCAGCCAATCGACGAGGACTACACGCGCAGGATTCGCGAGTACACTACGGAGCCGTTCTTCCTCTCTTCCCTCGTGGATTACCTGCCGGCCTCCGCTACGGTGCCGACTCCCAAGGCTGTGTTGGGCGACATCGCCGGCGCGCGCAACAATTTGCCGTACTCGAAGGAGGTCTACACCTACATGCGAATGCTCGCGAAAGCGAGTCCACGGGTGAGAGTGTACTCCATCGGCACGACGGAAGAAGGGCGCGAGATGATCGCCGTTGCCGTTGCGTCGGAATCGCTTCTCGCCAACCTCGATCAGAACAAGGCGAATCTCGGCAAGCTCGCCGATCCGCGTAGCATCAACATGAACGATGCGGAGGCCGCGCGAATAGTCACCCAGACGACACCGGTCTACTACATCACCGGCAGCATCCACTCCCCGGAGTCGGGCGCGCCGACAGCACTGATGGAGCTCGCCTATCGCCTCGCCGTGGATGAGAGCCCGTACATCAGAAACATCCGCGATCATCTCATCACGCTCATCACGCCGATCGTCGAAGTGGATGGCCGCGATCGCGAGGTCGATGTCTTCCGCTGGCACATGGCGCACCCCGGCGAAACGTATCCCAATCTGCTCTACTGGGGACACTACGTCGCGCACGACAACAACCGGGATGCGATGGCCCTCACTCTCAAGCTCTCGCAGAATGTGCTCGACACATACCTTGGCTGGAATGCCCAGGTTCTTCACGATCTGCACGAGTCGGGATCGTATCTGTACGACAACACCGTAGGCGACGGCCCCTACAACGCCTGGCTCGATCCGCTCCTCACCAACGAGTGGCAGATGTTGGGCTGGAATAACGTGCAGGAGATGACCCGTCTCGGGATGCCGGGTGTCTATACGCACGGCAACTTCGACACATGGTCGCCGGGATACCTGATGTTCATGGCGGCGACGCACAACGGCATCAGCCGATTGTACGAGACGTTCGGCAATGGTGGTACAGCCGAGACCATCGACCGCACACTGTCGCCAAACGAGACGGCGCGCACCTGGTACCGGCAGAATCCGCCGCTCCCGCGGGTCAAGTGGTCGCTTCGCAACAACAACAACTACGAGCAGACGGGATTGCTCGTGTCGCTCAGCTACTTCGCCAACAACCGGCAGCAGTTTCTCCAGAACTTCTACGAGAAGAGCAAGCGCTCAACCATGAAGGCGCAAACCGAAGGGCCGGCTGCGTATGTGCTGCCAGCCAACGAGCGGCGGCCGGGAGCGCAGGCGGATCTTCTCAGAATTCTGCGGAAACAGCATGTGGAGATATCGCGGGCGACGGCTCCGTTCACGGTGATGGTCTCCGTGCCGCGGCCGCGTCCCCCGGTCGACACCGGCCCGCCGCGCACGGCGGCGCCGGCCGACAGCGCGCCGTCATCCGATGTCGCTTTAGCGGTGGACAGCGTGAGACCCGCCGCGGTCCCGAGGCCGGCTGACAGTGCGTCCCGCGTTCCTCCCGCCGACACGCTGCTCCCGCCCGTGCCCCGCTTCGAGCCGCGCCAGTTCCCAGCCGGCAGTTACATCATCCGCATGGACCAGCCGTACTCGAGAATCGCGGACGCGCTGCTCGACTACCAGTACTGGAGTCCGAACGATCCACAGAAGACTCCGTACGACGACACTGGTTGGACATTCCCCGAGAATTTCGGCGTGAAGTCGTTCCGGATTACCGATCCGAAGGTCCTGAGCGTTCCAGTGGAAGTGGTGAGCGGGGAGATCAGCGCGCCGGGTGGCGTCACCGGCTCAGGGACCATCTTCGCAATCGATCACAACGCCGACAACGCTCTGGCGACGCTTCGCTATCGATTCAAGGACGCCGACTTCCAGATCGCCGAGCAGCCGTTCGAGGCAAATGGGCAGAAGTTCGCTCGGGGATCATTTCTGATCAGGCGAATCTCAGCGGGTGAGCTCGACAAAGCGGCAAGAGAGCTCGGGCTCAGGGCTCATGCGCTCGCCGCACTGCCATTGGTGCCGATGCATCCTGGGCGCGCGGCTCGCGTCGCGATCATGCACACCTGGATCAGTACACAGACGGAAGGGTGGTGGAGACAGGCGTTCGACTTCCTTCACATTCCCTTCGCGTACATCAGCGTTCAGGACGTCGCGAGAGACGCAAATCTGAACGCGAAGTATGACGTAATTCTGTTTCCGCCGGGCGGAGGCAGCCCACAGTCGATAGTTGGCGGTCTGCCGATGTGGCGGAATGCGATGCCGTGGAAGAAAACGGAGCTTACGCCGAATATCGGGGTCATCGATCAAACCGACGACATCAGGCCGGGCCTCGGCTGGAAGGGCGTTCAGAACCTCAACAGCTTCGTGAGCAATGGCGGCGTTCTGTTGACGGTCGCCAACACCGCCGATTTCGCGGTGGACTTTGGGCTCGCTCAAGGAGTGTCGGTGAATCAGCCCCCGCGACTGCACGTGCTCGGAAGTCTGCTTCGGACAACGGTGGTGGACGATGCGAGCCCGCTCGCATACGGGATTCGGGACAGTCTGGCCGTCTACAGCGATGATGGACAGAGCTTCAGCATCACCAATGTGCTCGGCTCGCGCGGCGGGCGATCCGCGGACTCGGCGAACGCGCGCGCAACCGGCCGCGGAACGGCGGATGATGCCGATGTACCGCAGGGTCGCGCGGTGCTCGATCCGCGCAACGCTGCTCCGCAACGAAGGACGGTGCAGCCATGGCAGGCGGCGCCGGTCACCGACGAGCAAATGCGGAATCAGCTTACGATCATTCCGCTGGCGTTGCGCCCGCGCGTGGTGCTCCGCTTCAGCGATCAGCGCGAGCTGCTTGCATCGGGCCTTTTGGATGGCTCCGATGTGGCGCGGCGACCGGTGGTGGTAGATGTCCCGCTCGCAAAAGGCCACGTGATTCTCTTCGGCAACAATCCCATGTATCGCGGAGAAACCATTGGGAGCTATTTCCTCGTCTTCAACGCTCTTCTCAACTTCGATCATCTCGATGTTGGCAGAAAGCTCGACATGAGGTGACCTCGAGGAGGCCGGAAAATCGAGAGTTCGGAATGCCGTAAACAAGTGATGAACGTCGGAGCGGATTCTCCCTGAAAAAAACGCCGAGTTTGGCACTTGCCGTGCATTGCATGGGGAGAGTATTTGGAGTGTGGTACACAATCCACCGGGGAGGACCTGACGATGAGTTATCGGACGTTTCTCGACCGGGCAGGAAGGCGGTGGGAAGTCTGGAAGGTGACGCCGTCGGCGGCGGAGCGGCGGAGGACCGACCGCCGCGCGGTGGCTGGAAGTTCGGACGCCTTTCAGGGATCGGCGAACCGGCGAGTGACGCCTGAGCGGCGCAGGAGTCCATTTCGCCGTAGCGTCGCCATCGCTCCCGAATTCAATGGTGGCTGGCTCTGCTTCGAGAGTGACGGCGAGAAACGGCGGCTCGTCCCTGTGCCAAAGGGATGGGAGCGCGGCGGCCCCGAGAAGCTGTTGACCTGGCTGCAGACGGCCAGACGTGTCGGGAAGTAAGGGCCGCAATGATTGCTGCTGAAGGCTGATTGAGCGAAGATACCGATTCGGGTGTCTGATTCCCCAATCCGCGCTCGCCGTTTTCCACACCTCCCAAGCCCGAATGCAAAGACTCTCGAGATTCTTCCTCGTTGCTGTCGTCCTCGTCGCCCCAATCCTCGCTGGAGCCCAGGAAAAGCAGCGCTTCGCATCTCTCGATGAAGCGCTTTCTGCCGGGGGAGCCCTCGCTGGCCGACAGGGTCCGGGCAATGTGAACTGGATCGAAGGCGGCGCGCGATTCTCATACACAGTCCGCGACGCGGTCACCAATACGCCGGTCATTCGTGCCTACGATCCTCGGACGGGAAAGGACGAGCTCCTCTTCACGACGGCAGGACTTTCTCTACCGGGAACGAGCCAGCCATTCACCTATGATTCCTTCCAGTGGGCGCGCGACTCGAAGCACCTCGTTTTCCGGTCGAACTTCCAGCCCATCTATCGGCGTTCGGGAATCTCTGATTTCTACATCTATTCCCTAGGCGACAAAAGTCTGCAGCTGGCCACAAAGGCAGCCCGCACCGCGGAGTTATCACCGGACGGCGCGATGCTCGGCTTCGAGCGCGGCGGCGACATGTACGTCACCAACCTCTCCACGCATCAGGAAAAGCGCCTGACCAGCGACTCCGCGGAACACGTCTATAACGGGCACTTCGACTGGGTGTACGAGGAAGAATTCGGAATGGCTCAGGCGTGGAAGTGGTCACCCGACAGCCGGCACATCGCGTACTGGCAGCTCGATGACAGCGCGGAGCCCGTAGTTCAACTGTCCGACTATTCGGGACTGCACAACAATTGGGAGCGGATTCCAATTCCGCAGCCTGGCGACTCCAATCCAACGGTGCGCATAGGTGTAGTGGACGTCGCCACCGGAAAGAACACGTGGCTCGACACGGGGGAGAAAGGCGAGTTCTACATCCCCCGCATCTACTGGACGAGCCGGGCCGATACGATTGCCGTTGTCACGCTCAACCGCCGGCAGAATGAGATGAAGCTGATGTTCTTCGACGTCAACACGGCCGGTCGCAGGCAGGTGATGACGGAGACATCGAAGACATGGCTCGACGTGTACGATTTCTACGCCGGTGTGGACGACATGATATCGTTCCCGGAGGGATCGCACGAGTTTTTCTGGCTCTCCGACCGTGACGGATGGCAGCACGTCTACCGCTACGACTATTCCGGCAAGCTGATCAATCAGGTGACAAAAGGAAACTGGAGCGCGACCCGCATCGAAGGCAGCAACCCACAACAGCAAACGCTTTACTACGTGTCGACCCAGGTGTCACCGCTTCAGCGCCAGCTCTATTCGGTCCGCTTTGACGGCTCCGCGCCCCACCGGATTACGACGACCGAAGGGTACCACCACATCAACATGTCGCCCAACGCGCAGTACTTCATCGGCCGCTATTCGTCAGTGCACCAGCCGACACAGGTGGAGATGTGGGCGACGTCCGGCCAGAAGCTGCGCACGATGGAGAACAATGCCGGCGTGACCCGGTGGCTCGCGACGCACGTGTATTCGCCGGCCGAGATATTCTCCTTCACGACGCCCGACGGGGTGCACCTCGACGGCTCGATGATCAAGCCGGTGCCCTTCGATCCCAACAAGAAGTATCCGGTAGTCTTCGACATCTATGGAGGGCCGGGCTCGCAGCAGGTTTACGACGCCTTCAGTACCAGCGGGTGGGATCAGTGGCTCGCGCAGAGCGGCTACATCGTAATCGGTCTCAACAACCGCGCGAGCAACAACTATGGCCGCGACTTCATGAAGGTCGTCTACAAACAGCTCGGAAAATACGAAGCGCTGGATTTCGCGAACGCGGCGAAATATCTTGCGACACTTCCCTACGTTGACTCCGGGCGCGTCGGGATCATCGGCACCAGCTATGGCGGATACAGCGCAGTCTACACGATGGAGATGTATCCGGACCTGTTCCACGTAGGCGTCGCGAATTCCGCCGTCGGTGACTGGCGCCTCTACGACACGATTTACACCGAGCGCTACATGGGACTCCTTGGCGACAACGAGAAGGGTTATCTCGAGGGCGCGCCGATCGAGAACGCGTCCAGGCTCAAGGGTCATCTGCTGCTGATTCACTCGATGCTGGACGACAACGTTCATCCGCAGAACACGATGCAGCTGCTGACGGCGTTCGCAAACGCCGGGAAGGACGTCGAGGTCAGGTTGTATCCACCTGGACATCATGGAGCGGCGTACAACCTTGCCAGCTATCGCTTGATTCAAAAGGCGACGGATGCGTTCCTCACTCGCTATCTCAAGTCGGCCAATCCGCCCTCGCTAACCCCTGCGCAGTAGATAGCACCCGGGCCGCGGTCAGAGATACACGTAAGAGCACCCGTGCATCTGCGCCTGATTTATCGCGACCACCATTGCGGGCACGAGCTGAACATCGGGCAGCATGTTCGCGAGGAACTCGGTTCGCATGTCGGCTGACTTGGTGCCCCCGCCACCCAGCAGCCCCATCCAGACATTGAACGCGTTGTTGCACAGCAGGAAGATCGCGCCGCGCTGCTGTAGCGATGAGATCGAACTGTCAGCCGGGATTGGAATCGGCGCACCACTAAGCGAGAGGGCTTCCGCACCCGGCGCGCTCTTCGCAAAAACATTGGAAGACGCGGGCGCGTTCGAGGCGTCCATTACCTTGATGGGTTTTGCGAGCCCGTACTTCTGCCACATCGCATCGTTGAAGCTGAGCAGGGTCGTCATACCGTAGAGAGTGACTACGGCCGTCACGTCGGGCTTCTTCACACCATAGCTGTCGCGCATCGTGTTCAGGTAATTGCGCACGTGCAGCAGCCCCATCCCGTTCATGTGATTCGTCCGCATGTGCCGCTGGCTCGGCAACGCGGCGAAATCAGCGACGGCCAGCAGCCGCCGTCGCGAGCTCGCCGATCGTCTGGAGGTCGGAGGCGCGCTGCTTCAGGGCGCGCTGGCTCTCTTCGATAGTCACCAGCTCGAATCGCACGTCTTCTCCGGGTGAGCGCTGGGCGAGGATGGGCAGGTCGGCTTCGGCGACCACGGCGATCTTGGGATAGCCGCCCACGGTCGGCGCATCGGCCATGAGAGCGATCGGCTTTCCGTTCCCGGGAATCTGTATCGCTCCCTGACAACTCGCTTCCGACGCGAGAGTGGGCACAGCATTCGTGAGCGATGGACCGTCGAGCCTGTAGCCGGTGCGATCCGAAGATGTGGAAATTTTGTATTCGCCCTTCAATAGAGTCGCCCACTCATTCTCATCGAACGCACTGGCCTGCGGGCCGCGCGTGATACGGACCGCGACATTTCCGTATTTCGGAATGAGCGTCTCGGGAGGACGGAATCGTTGGCTGGGCGCTACGCTTGCTGCTGGATTGAGCGCGAGCGTCTCACCCTTGCGCAGTAGACGCCCCTCGCAGCCGCCGAAGCGCCCGGGCAGATAGGTCGAGCGGCTGTGCAACACGAGTGGAACATCGATGCCGCCGCGGAAGGCGATGTAGAGGAAGCGGCCGCCAGAGATCCTCTCGATCGCCAGCTCATCGCCAGCTCGCGCATGGAGCGTCGTGAATGGTACGATCGATTCGCCGGCCAGAGTCGCGACAGCGGTCGCGCCTCCGAGAGCAAAAACGCAGTCCGCTTCGAACCGAAGCGCACCGCCCCCGAGTGCCCACTCGAGCGCGGCCGCGGTCTCCGTGTTTCCCACGAGGAGATTTGTCGCCGCGAGCGCAAATGAATCCATCGCGCCACCGCGCGGAACCCCCGTCGAGCGCGAATGCTTGCGACCCTGATCCTGCACCGTGAGGTAGCGGGGTGGAAGCGTAATGGTGATCACGTGACCCGCACGAAACGGACAGTGTCTCCCGGACAAAGGAGGGCTGGCTCGGCTCTCACTGGATCGAACATGACCGCGTCGGTTCGCCCGATGAGATGCCAGCCGCCCGGAGTATCCAGCGGATATACCGCGGTCTGAGCATCCGCGATTGCGACGCTTCCTGCCGGCACTCGGGCACGCGGCTGCGCGCGGCGGGGAAGATTGAGCGCGGGATCGAGCTCGCTCAGATATGCAAACCCGGGCACGAATCCGAGGAGATCCACAGTGTAGCTTCGGCCAGCGTGTCGCAGGATGACGTCTTCGACCGAGAATCCCGTCGCGGCTGCGACGTCGCGGAGATCAGCACCATCGTAGCGAACGGGAATCCGGTGCTCGCGCGCGTCCGGAAGCGGGGTCGTCGACTCAATTGGCCGGGCACATTCACGAAGCAGGTCGCTCGCAATCTGGTCATACGACGTGAGCAGCGGGTCGTAGAAGATGGCGATCGACCGATAGCCCGGAACAATGTCCTGAACGTGGGCCAGTTTCCTGGCGGCGAGCAGCTTCGCGGTTGTGTGGATGCGGGACAGGAGCTCGGCGTTTCGCTCGATACCAAAGTTGAGCGTTACGGCGGAGTCGCCGAGCGGATGGACCTGTGGCGCGCTCGGCTTCACGTAGAGAATGGCGCGATCTTCACGCCTGCCCGCTCGAGCCCGGCTCTCAATGCGCCCAGGATCGTCTCCGCCTGGGGATTGTCGCCATGTACACAGAGGGATCGCGCTTCGATCCGGAGCTCCACTCCATCCTCAGCAACGATCGTATTCTCCCTGACGAGTCTCACCGCGCGACTCACTACGAGGTCCGCATCGCCCAAGACCGCTCCTGGCTCGCCGCGCGGCACGAGCGTTCCATCACTCCGATAGGCCCTGTCGGCGAACGCTTCGCTGACGAATGTGATATCAGCGCGACGGGCCGCGCGCATCATCTCACTTGCGGCGAGTCCAAGCAGCAACAGGCCTGCGTCGACCTCTCGAATGGCGCTGGCGATCGCATCCGCCGCGCCCGGATCGCGGGCAGCTCGATTGTACAATGCGCCGTGCGGCTTCACATGGATGAGTTTGGCATTCTCCCGGGTGCACACATCCTGGAGGGAGCGGATCTGGTAGGCTACGTGTCTCGATATCTCTTCCGGCGGGAGCCCAAGCTCACGGCGACCGAAGCCGGGAATGTCCGGATACGACGGGTGCGCTCCGATTGCGACACCGCGTCTCGCCGCCATTCGCACAGTCTCCCGCATCGTCGTCGCATCGCCGGCGTGGAATCCGCAAGCAATGTTTGCCGATGATACGAGGCCGAGAAGTACTTCATCCTGGTTGAGCCGGGATTGGCCGATCCCTTCGCCGAGATCGGCGTTGAGATCGATAGTTGCCGGCGCCCGTGTGGAGGCTACGAATTCCGTTTCTTCTTCTCGCCTTTGACGGGCTTGGCCTCGATGAACGTCCAATCCTCCTCATCGTTCTCAAAGCCGCCACGAGTGACCTTGGGAAGGAGCTGTTCGCGCACGACCACGGTGCTCAGCCAGTAGGTGTATCCGTCCTCGGCCTCGATAGGCAGCCATGCGAACTTGGTGCGAACGCGCTCGTCTCCGATCTTTTCCCGATGGTCGTGTCGACTTTTCCACTTCACGATATCGTCCTCTCTTTTTTAAACGCGGTCTTCGAGCCCGTTCACGCCCGCGATGCTCGCGCAGTTCGCGCAGCAGTAGAATGTCCCGCTGCTCTCGACGCCGTGACCGATGATCTTACACCCGCAATGGGAGCACTTGGGTGCCAGCGCGTGGATGGCGCACTCGAACGCGTCGAAAGTGTGCGCCTTGCCATTCACGGTGACGGTGAACGATTTGTCGTAATCGTTCCCGCAGACTTCACATTTGGCCATTGGATCTCCGCGAGATTAAGAGGCTGCCGATGGCGGACTCTACGGCGAATCTAATGCCGCCGCGACAGGAGCTCAGCGAAAAACTTTCCTCATCTTCGTGTCGGGATCGCGGGCGAAGCGAAAAGTGAACCACGCGAGGTCCGTCACGAGCTCGTCGTATATCTGCGGATCCATCTTGTCCGCGATGATGCTTGTGCGTCCCGAGATCTGTGTCTTGAGATGCTCGATCCATTCTTTTGTGAAGTCAGCCATCTGGGCGAGGCCTCGGTAGTGAGTGGAAGAGAGCGATCGCGATTCCGAGCGGAGGGTGAGGGACTCGAACCCCCAAGCCCTTGCGGGCGCCAGTTTTCAAGACTGGTGCAATAGCCATTCTGCCAACCCTCCTGCACTCTCAAGATACGAGCGGCAATCTGCACGGGCAACGCTATTTCTCGACGGCTGCCAGCACCTCTTCCAGCTGCGTTGCCCGCGCGATCTTCTCGGTCTCGGCGCGCACCCGCTGAGCCTCCGCCGAGAGTCCGGCCTGTGCGAGTCCCGCGCTGAGCACCGCGCCAGTCCTCACGTACAGAAATGGGACGCTCGCTGAAGGCCGATCGACCCAAAGATCGCGTGCCGCGATCGACGCGGGAGCCTTGAACACATTCTCCCAGAGGAGCCGTGTCGTGGCGAGATCGAACCACCCCTCTCCCTCGACGGCCACGATTCCGTTCCCCGCCTGGGGGATGCCGGGCTGCAGCTTTCGCGCGAGCCCCGTCGTCACCGTGTATGGCGCAAGCCCCAGCTCGTCGGCGTAGTCACCGGTGGTGCGGCTGAAGTAGAAGGGGCGCTCGGGGAACGCGTCGCGGATCATGTAGAGGACGAAGAGGTCGGCCCTGTCGAGTCCGACGAAACCGTCAAAGTGCCGCGGCTGAATCGTCGCGATGATATCGGTTCCTTCCTTGCGAAATGTCTGTGGCTGTGTGATCTCGATAATCGAGGGGACGGCATCCGCCTCCGCCATCGTTAGCTTGAGAGGCGGTCCGGGTTTCTTCCACACCCTGCCCCGGTATATCGAGGGCCCGCGCGCCGCGTCGTATTCATAGACCGGGCGACGCAGAAGCTGGCGCGTGTACCAGTCCGTCCTCAATAGAGATGTGCACGCGACGATGACGTCGCGCCTGATTCCCTCGACTTCCTGCGCGTACCACAGTGGGAATGTATCGTTGTCGCCGGCGGTGATCAGAATCCCATATGGCTCTACCGAATTGAGCAGATCTGCGGCGAAATCGGCCGTGTCCGTCTGACCGGCCCGCGATGCGGATTGCCAGTTGCCGACGAGCGGGACGAGCGCGATGACGAGTATGGGAGCCGCCAACAGCCAGCTACGCCGCTCGGGGAAGTCGACGGACCCACCGGCAATGCGCGTTTCCCTCGAGCTGATAAGCGCGGCGATCGATTCCCAGACGAAAACGATTCCCAACGTTGCCCACACACTCCACGCCGAGAAGCCCCACAGATAGAAGTAGTCCCGGTCACGCACTTCGCGCGGCACCGTGTCACCCAGTGCCGGCGCCTGCGACGCTCCGTACTTGAAGTTCATGTAGTAGATAAGCACGAGCGTCACCATCACCATCAGCGGACCGAAGTACGCGAATGATTTTCGGTCGCGACGCCAGTGCACGTAGCCGCCCAGTCCGCCGAGCAGCAGGAACAGCGTGGCGAGCATGTTCTGAAGGGATGAATGGCTGCCGGTTGGGTCCCTCAGCCACTGCCACTTGAAGTAGAGCCACCACATTCCGACCTGGGCGGCGGGCGGAGCCTGCCGATCGCTCAACGCCGGTTTTCCGTACTGGCCCCGGTTGAAGTTGTACATGAACCGATCGTATGTCGCGTTGCTGAGCGTACACCCGACTTCTATCTGCGTCGTACATCCGGTCGGTTCGCCCTCGTTGATCGCGGGGAAGTACGCTGCCCTGATTGGCTGCGTCAGAAAGGGCGTCATTCCGAATACAAGTGCCCCAGCCGCCGCCAGAAGCAGTCTCCAGCGAAGAAGAGTCGCGGGGCGGCGGATGGCGACCGCGGCGGCGACCGCGGGCAGCGCGAGGAATCCCGCCATGTGATTCGCGTATCCGAGTCCGCTCAGATACGCGATCATCACCAGCAGCCGGTCGGCCTTCCAGCCATCGGGATCGTCGCACCAGCGCACGATCAGCCACGACACCACTGCCACGCCCAGCAGCGAGACGGTGTAGACCTTTTCGTTGACCACCGATTGCGCCCAGACGGTGAACGCGGTCGAACCGATCGCCGCCGCGAGCGCGCCTCCCACGATCCGCTGCCACCGCTCGGCGAGCCACCCCACCAATACTCGCTCGGTGATGAGAAACCACATCCCAGCGGAAACGGCGCTGGAGAGTGCCGCGAGAATGTTGATACGCATCGCCACGTTCGGCGCGATGGGAAGCACGGCGAAGGTGCGGCCGAGCAGAATGAAGAAAGGGTTGCCGGGCGGG